>Ga0209302_10000144_pt1 | contig 45599 bp, 33 predicted proteins | sample ArcOceMetagenome_2_FD_187445 | JGI IMG/M metagenome (GOLD analysis project Ga0209302, IMG submission 187445) | Marine eukaryotic phytoplankton communities from Arctic Ocean - Arctic Ocean ARC135M Metagenome (SPAdes) (version 2) | ecosystem: Environmental > Aquatic > Marine > Oceanic | place...
AAAGGTCAATTTCACAGTCAAAAGACAAATGAAATGGAAAACACTGAAATGTCACTAACAAGATTCAGTGGTGGTAAAGAAGGTATGAAAGTACAATTAACAATGAGAGACCAAGGAGACTTCTTTACTCACATTACTCTTAATAAAAAAGAAATTAAAAAGCTAATCAAAGAACTTCAAGAAAACTTTGAACTTTAAAAAATATAAAGACATGATAACATTTAAAGACCTTATTTTCAAAGATCACCATCACATGATTAATGCACATCATGTATTTGATAACAATTGGGAGATCTCAGTTTCAGCAGGTACTGGAATATACTGTACACCTAAAGAAGATCTTAAAAATCAAGAATCTTTCTCATCTTTTGAGGTTGCAATCTTTAATCAAAACGGAGACTACGCAACTAGTGAAGTTTTACAAATTGACGATGACGTTGTTGGATGGCAAGGAAGAGAGGATATTAATAACATTATAGAAATGATAATCTCACAATAATGAAAGAAATACTTAAAACTAGAGTTGCATTTTACGTTGGATTCGGAGTAATGTATGTTATATTATCAGAAATAGTAGGTTTTGAATATACTGTAATATGGTGTTTAGGAACTATAATCGGAGAACAAGCATTTATAGCAACAGAAAAAGATGAAAAAGATAAATTATGATAAAATTAATACCAATTAGACACAGACAGAGAATATCAAGATGGTTATTAGGAGATCAAATGTCAGTCTTCGAACATAAGGTAGTAAATTATCATCCTAAATCAGAAGTATTCCGTTCCGAACATGAATATGATTTGAGGGTACTTGAAACTAGCTACTCAGAAGAAATTAAAAAAGATATTAAAAAGCAAGTAGTAATGAATTTAGTAGAAGGAATTTTAGAATCTGGTTTTGTTAAGTTAGAAGAAATTGAAAACCCTATGGATAGGGTTGGTACAATTAGAGCAATATTAAGAGTTCATGAGATATTACCTGAGTCTACTAATAGAATCTATAGCAACACCCATTTTGGATTTTAATAAAACACAAAACTAATTGATTGCCGGTAACAAGTTTCGTACCTTTGCCCCTAAACGTAGGGGGAATACCCAAAATGGTGAGACCGGAAAGCTTTCGTAAACGTATCCAAACAGGCAGTAGGGGATAACGAAAAGAAACAAATTGTATAATGGTGAAATATGGAATCGGCCGATAAACATAGAGTAGCATGAAAAGAATATCCTGAACCATTTAGCGCAAAGCTAATGTTACGGGAGAATAACGAAGCCTATGGTATCATTCAAAAGCCTCCTCGTGGCGATACTGGAAATTGGATTATGCAGTTGCAACTGTCGTTAACCAAGCTAATTTTGAACTGAATAGGTAACTGAAAGAATGTGGTTCGAGTCCACACCCGTAATAGCCAAAGGGTTGAAGCATTGAGGATGATGCGTAAGTTATAACAGATCTGCAGATCTATGAGTGTTTTGGTTAAAGCCGTCGACGACAGGCAGGGGGTTCGAATCCCCCCACTCAACTAAAAACAAATTACAATGATTAGAAAGAAATTACATAAACACCAGGAAGATCCAATTATAATAGATCTTACAGGCCCAGATGGCAATGCATTTGCCCTTTTGTCTTATGCAAAAAAGTTTAGTGAGGATCTAGATAAACCATATGAGCAACTATTAATTCATATGCAAAGTGGGGATTATGAAAATTTAATTAAAGTTTTTGATGAAGCATTTGGTGATTTTGTGATATTAGAAAGATAGTTTCAATATTATCATAATATAACTTGAATATATAAACTAACTTAAGTTTAACATATATTCGAGAATGAACACATTTAACGATTCAGAGATACTGAAAAATTGCCTTGTTGGGGTAGAATTTGAATTCTATTCTAATCTACCAATTGATAAAACTGCAAAAGAACTTGCTGGATTATTAAATAAGAAGATTAGAGTAGAGGATAAAGCACATAGTGATTTTGAAGTTACTTCCAGTGAGTTTAAAATAGAGCCAGATATGAGTGGTGGTGAAAAGCTAATGGAGCTTGTTACCGGCGCACTGCCATATTATAGTGCTAGATTGATGATTATCAATGTATGCAAATGGATCGAAGAGAACGGCTACACAAATGATAGATCTTCAATTCACCTAAATTTATCTTTCGATAAAAATAAAATAGAGGACAAGAACAGAATTTCTAAAATGAATGTTCTTAAATTTATACTTGACTTTAAAGAGGAAAAAGTATTTAAATTCTTTCCAAAGAGAGAAGATTCAGCGTATGCTAAATCTGTAAAATTTGTACTACCAAAAGAAGGTATGAGTTTCTTTAACGGAGAACATATACACTCACAGAACTTCATCTACCCTGATTCTAAATACTATGGAATCAACTTTGACAAGAGACATAAAAACTATTTAGAGTTTAGATATATCGGAGGGAAGGACTGGGAAAAGAAAACATCATCAATCCTACACTTGTTAGATCAATTCCTAATACAACTTTGGAATTCAACAGAAGATAAACATTTCAATCCTTTGAACGCAATAGAGTTAAAGAGGATATTGTCTGACAATAAAAGAATAATTGACGCTAGGTTAAATTGGAGAACAATTGAAAAGGAATGGAAAAACGTAAAGTTTACTGTTGATTTACAAAATGACTCTCAAATTTTAGATTTACACTGGCCTAATATAAAGGACAAGGTGATAAAATTATTTACACACGGATCTCTAGTAAAAGGACATATTAATTACGATTCAGATACAGGTAAGGTTCAAGTAAATGAAGGTGAATTAAATTACTGTGTTGAACTTGAAAGATACGATTTTATAGGATGCCATATACAAGGTGAATTATACTACTGCGATATGTTTCAATGTACCGTTGAAGGATCTGACATGTATGACTGTAACTTTTACGATAGTTGTGAAATAATTTCTTCAAAGATAAAAAGTAGCTATATTCACCAAAGTGTCAAAATAAAAGATGGTTATATATATGGTGATGGTATCTTAAAAGGTTCTATGGAAGGTGGAATATTTAGAGAAGGAAGATACGATAAAAAAATAGCAAAGTTTAATGGAACTGAAAAGATTCTATATACTGAAGTTTAAAAATAAATAATAAAAAATGAGTAATATTTTTGTAGGCGAAGAGTCATGGTTAGACGCTCCAGAATTTGGAAGCGATTGTTTTAATGCATTTGTATTAGAATTAGCGGAAGACGTTACAGGGTCGTGTATGATTCCTATGAATTTACCTAAAAAGGAAGTTCAAAACATAGTTAAAAGAGCAAAGAAATGGTTTTATAAAAATTACGAATACTCTGTTAAAGAAAGTTTTGTAGTATTGCCAGTTGCTCTTTTTGATTCAGCTAAATTTAAAGCAACCAGGTCTTTTACCTTACCAGGACCAGATGCTACAACGGGTGGTAACGAGATATACTCAGTATATGGATGTTCTACTACCGGTTCAAGATGGGGAGGTTCAAGCGATATTGATTTTCAAAAAGGAGATTTCAGCATGGAAAGAATGATGATGCAAGGAACTTATGGTGGGGCAAATACGGCTGCAGCTGCAGAAAATTTACAATCATATGTAATTAATGAAAGTTTTTATGATCTTGCTAGACAGATTATAGATAACCCAATCAGTTTTAATTATAACCAATTAACACATGAGCTTAAATTCACAGGAGAAACACCAGCAAGAGACATTATATTAGAAGTTTATGAAACTATTCCAGAATGTGCGCTGTTTGGCGATGAAGCATTCTTTAGATATTGTGCTGCCAAGATCAAAGTATCTTTAGGTCAAAAACTAGGAATATTTGGATTTACATTGCCTGGAAATATACAAGTAAATGCAGATCTTATACAGGGATTAGGAGAAGGAGAATTAGAAGCAGTAATTGAAGAAATAAAGAACGACGAAGGAACGGATTGGATGATGCATTCTTAAACGTATATATAATCATATGGAGTTTTACGTAAAAAATATAGGAGAACCAAATTATAAGTCTGATGAAATGCAGATTGATACTGAATTGGAACAATTATTAACACAAATATCAACACTACTTTTCACAAGAAAGGGAGAGGTATTAGGCGATCCTGATTTTGGAGCTAATTTAGAAGATTATGTATATGAACTAAGATATAATGATTATCAGTTAAAAACAGTTATTGACTATCAATTATCAGAATATGTACCATTAGCATCTAAATATAATGTTGATATTAGTATTGAAACAGTAGATGATGTGAGTAATCATATAGTCTTTTTAGATATTACAGTAGATTCTAGATTCCAATTAGGAGTCTATATATAAAATTAATAAAATAAACAATGGCTGAATTTAAATTTTTAAATACAACTAGATTAAAAGCAAATGAAATGATCGCAGACACTCGATCATATATAGCTCGTTTATATGGAAGGACTGGTGAATTATTCACAACAGCCTCTCCATTCTCACAAATCTTGGATGTATTATCTGAAATCACTAAACTGATTTTCTTCTATGTTGAAGATGCAACAGTTGAGCAAAACATATTAACTGCTCAAAACCCTGAATCAATATACGGACTTGCAAGACTTGCAGGTCACGATGCCTTTAGAGGGGCAAGTGCGTATGGTGAAATTAAAATAAGGTTAAACACAACAGCATCTACTGATATTGCAGGAGACGCTCTTAATATACCTCAAAATTCTGTTATAAAATGTACGTCTAATGGTTTAGAATATGTTTTAAGAACTAACAACGATCAATTTAGACTTGAAAAGAGCAATGCAAATCATATTTATATTCCAGTAGTACAAGGTAAAATTGAATCACAAACAGTTACAGGTACTGGTGAAAAGCTACAGTCATTTAACGTAATTACTAAAAAAATGACAGATCATCATTCTGTTAGAGTAAGTGTTAATAGTATGCTATGGACCAAGTATGACTCATTGTATGACATGAAAGTTGGAACTAATGGATATTTAGTTAAAACCGGAATTAACGGTGGATTAGATATTTATTTCGGTAATGGTTCTTTCGGTAATATTCCGCAAACAGGGGCTTCAATTGAAATTGAATATTTAAATACGGACGGATCAAAGGGTAATTTAACCGGATCAAAAGATCTTACTTTTAAATTTATGTCTGAAGGATCTGATTCATTAGGAGAAACGTATGATTTAAACGTATTGTTAGAATCTTCTTTTACAAAAGCACCGAAGATGGGAGCAAACTCCGAATCAACTGGATTAACTAAATTAATAGCACCACTACAATCACATTCATTTGTATTAGCAAACCCGGCATCTTTCGAACATTTCCTTTCAAGATATGGAATGTTTTCTTATTTAGATGCATACAATACAACTGACGATGGATATATTGATGATGATAATGTGATTTACTTATTCATGCTGCCAGATACTGCTAAAAAATTAACTAAGAATAAAGACTATTTTAGTTTAGAATTAGATGAGTTCTTTTTCTCAAGCGAAGAAAAGAATGGATTTTTAGAATTACTTGAAAATAGTGGACAGCAGATGGTTACGACCGAAGTTAAAATAGTTGAACCAGATGTTCAGTATTTTAGCATGGATGTTAAAGTTAGATATTTTGAAGGTTATAATAAACCAGCTTTATATTCTGAAATCAGATCTAAAATATCAGACTATTTAATCAATATAACAAGAAGAGATCGTTTACCTAAATCAGACATTATAGCCCTATTAGAAGGCGTTGAGGGGATTGATTCAGTAAATATAAGATTTATATCAAAGGTTGAAGAAGATGCACGTAGACTAGGTTATTACATCCTAGAGAAAGTTACAGTAACACCTTCAACTCCAGTTTTAGAAACTATCGGAAATGGAAAACAAAAATATGTTTTCTTTAAAAGAACAGTGTCTGAAAGAAAAATTAATTTTGAACCAAATGCAGCTCTACCAGAAGAAGTTATTAATTTAGATTCTTTCGGTGATATCTTGTTAGGAAAAGAAGAAGTTGCCTTATTTAGAGGAGGTTGGTTAGATCGAGACGGTATTGTAATGCCAGATGATGCTAAGCTAGGAGAACAAGCAGCACTATCAATTTACTTTGATGAGCCTGCTGTTCCAAATACAATATTCTCTAAAATACAAGCTAAAAATAGAAGAGCACTATAATGGCGTCAATAATACAAAATCTATTTAAGAGTAGGCAAAAAAGGAATTACAGCATTCGAGAGAGTGTCATGGATAAGCGTAAGAACTTAGGTAACGATTATACAAATAATATGTTTAGAAAATCGTTGTCTTCTTATATTGTTAGAAATAATCGTATGAATGATTTCGTGGTTTTAATCCAAAAGGTATTAGCAGACTTAGTAGGTTCAGTTACATATTTAAAAGGGTTTAAATCATTTACAACTAAAAAAGACTATAAAAACTTTAGATAATGGCACACGTATATGAAAATATAAGATTTTTCGACAGTGAATCCGACGACTTAAATTTAATTTGGGATGAAGAATTAAATATATGGAAAGGAGTTACATACCTGCCACTTGTATCAGCCGGATTATATGAGACTTTGACTTTATGTGTTTTAGAAGAAGTAGTAGGACCTCTAAATGAAATTCTATATATTACTCCAATAGCAGAGGCTTCAGGAAATGTTAAATTTTGCGCTGAATTTATAGATGATTACAATACAAGCGAAGACTTGTATTTATACAGTGGCGAAAAAGAAAGTGGGGAATATTGTGTTCAAGTTGATAAAAAACAATTTCAAAACCTACTGCCATATGAAACTGCAGGACAAGATGGCCACGCGGACGATCACACACATATTGTTAATACCAATTTAAAAGCCGATCCATTAGTTTGGAGAATCGCTTTAAATTCTGAAATTGAAGGTTTTCATATTAGGACATTAAGCATATGTGAATGGATTGATGGTGTTAATATAAAAGAAATTGCACAAATAAAAGTATATGGAGAAGTTGAAGGTGAAGACGAAAGATTAAAAGTATTATTGTCTAACATTGGAATGAACTTAGATGATTTAGATTACTTTATATTTAAAGACTCTAATATCCGAGAACAATCTCCAGATTTTACTATCTTAAATCAAAAACGTAAGGAATTACTATTACAAGCTAGCCAAATAAAACCTTTTATTGGAACTTATAAGGCATTGTTAAGCGCGATTGATTTCTTCGGATACGACAAAATAACATTAAAGGAATATTGGTTAAATATTAATGAACAATCTGAAAACTTTGGAAAACTAAAGGCAGTCGCTGTTCCAAATCAAGATGCTGTTGGTTTTTTAGCTGATAAAAATAAAGGTGGAGAGTTACCAAGCTCAAATCAAAAGAAAACTTCAAGGTTTTCACTAGTGTATAGATTAAATACGCCAACCGGTTTACAAGACGAATGGGATATCCCAACAGTAAAAGAAACTATTGATTATTCGCCAGATGAGGTTTTAATTAAATTATACGGATTAAAAAAGAAATTACAAAAAGATTACTTACCATTACAGGCAAAGATTGTAGATATTACAGGTGAAGGCGATTACTTTTCTCAATTTAATCAAAATGTTTGGAACAATCAGCATATGATTCAAAACCAAAATGCTGGAATAGAATTCAATCCGGTTATAAAGCCAGGAGGCAGAAACATTTTTATAGAGGATTTACGTAAGGTTGATTACAGACTAACAGGATTTAATCAAGACTTTAAAGCTTTAAAAGGTGTATACGAACAAACAGATATTGAATTTACAAATGCCCCAGTTATAATTTCAGGGTATTGTAATAATATTTTAACAATTACTGGTGAAGATTTATCGAAAGAATGTACTTTAGATTTTTCATATCTAGAATCAACTACATTAGGATCTTATGTTGAAATATTAAATGTATCGTTTGATGGATCTAATACAGTAATAAAAACATCTGATGCAATAAGCACAGCATACGTCACACAAGTAGGAACTCAAATTATTGCAATATACTCTAATACTTCTGAAATTATACGTGATTCAATTAACACGTTCTATACAGAATATTATAACAGTAATTTAGATACTTTTAATACGATTGATGGAATTCCAATTGGAGCACCAATAAATCTAGAGATTGAGGGTATTGAAGATAGTTGGAATTCAGCTAGATTTACATGGATAGATGCACAAGATACTGAAGTTTCTAATGTAATTCAATCCTTAGAAACAGATACATCATCCGCCGGATTAAATACATTAAGCAATTATAAAGAAGAACACGATAAAACTCTTAGTAATTTATTAACATGGAATAACTGGTGGCATCAAGGAGTTTATGAAATTGAATGGGTATTGAGAGGTCCTAGGAATTATCTAAAATCTTTTAGAGGACCTATTAAAGAATATATTAATTTTCAAATGACGCTACCTTACTCCGGTTTATATACGGTTGAAGCTAACTTATATGATTTATATAATGTAAAAAGTACTAAGATTTTAAAAGACGGAATTGAAGTTAAAAACAAAAATGTTGAAGTTTATGGTTTAACTCAATTAGCTCCTAAAAAATTAGATTGGAAGAATTACAAACATATATGGGATATGGCAGGTTCTAGTTGGGATTGGTCACGTGAGAACGTTTTACCGGTTCGTGACGTAATTAGTACTTATTATTTAACAATGGATCGTGCAAATTATGTTTATGATGAAAACACAGTTGGTATACCAGCATCAACAGTTAGGAGATATCTAGATAATACACCAGGAGGTACTGGATTTAAAGAAACAGCTGGTCCATATCAATGGGCATCTCTTAAGGAACATGTGTGGGATGATGGTCCTGAAGTAACTTGGAAAATGACTAGAATCGGTTCAGATATTAATTCATCATTTCAAATATGGGCATTACCTAATAATCAATGGATTAATATTACACAAGAAGATCCAGCAACTGGTATAATCTCAAGGGATAGTTATGAAATAATAAATACAATTCCAGCAACACCAGAAGCTACATCGCAATGGCAGTTAATTGCAGATGAACTTAGTAGTTTAGATTCTAACGAACATCCGATACTTTCTAAATTCAATTATAATCCAATATTTAAAGATAACTTACCCTTTGATGTTGATGTCAATCCAACACCTGCACCCGGTGCTGAGGATCAATTGTTATACATACTAGCAGTCGGTAAAGAACCTACAAGAACATATGATTTTAAATCTGTTTGGATGAGTAACATAGAAAATAGCTCACCAGGTTCAGGAACAATTCGTGAACAAATAAACTTTATAAGTTATAACCCTAGTTTCGATGATACATATATAATAAACAATATGGCTGAGTTACACCTTTTAAATCACTTGACATTTTCTTATGATTTAAGTAACATGCCGGGAATAATTAGTCAACAATGGAAATTAACTAACAATACATTAAATATCGAAGATATATATTATAGTAATCCAATATTAACTCACGTATTTAAAGATAAAGGATATTACACAGTATCGTTAGATTTATTGGATTCTAATGGAAATAAAAACACAGTAAATAAAAACATATTAAAAATTATTTAAAATGGCAAGTATCACACAAATTTTAGGAACAGACAGTTTATCTTCGTCAAGAATCGTATTAAACGATAATTTTCAACAGATAAATGATGAGCTGACTAGCATCAGTAATTTACTAGATGTTAGTACTCAAACATTAACTCTTACAGGATCAATAGGAGGATCTTCGTTAAATATCAATGGTATATTAACAGCGGATTCAACTTCAGTTAATGTATTAAAACCGATAACAATCACAAGTGTATTGACATTACAAGGTGGTTTAATTTATTCTGTAGCGACAGGTTCAGTTGGTATAATGCCTGCACTGTATACAAAATCAACGTATGTATTAGATGGAACAGCCTTAACAACAACCAACGTTGTTGCATTAGGAACGGAAGGACAACATGTAACTTTTATTGCAGCAGGAAACGTTGATATCGATGCATCAAACATTGCAGGAGTTTCAGCTAACTTTACAATAACAGATAACGGAACGTTAACATTAAGGCAAGTTGGTAGTTTGTGGTATGTTATTTCACATGCTAACACTACATTAACTTTTTAAAAAATAAAATAAGTAAATGGCTACACCATTAATTAGAATTCCTCAAGAACAGGGAGGTACTATGTACGCTTTCTCTAGTGCGGCTAGAGATCTTACTCGTGCTTATTACAATCCAGATATTGTTTTTGAATATTCAAAATTCGCATTATTAGATTTACCAGTGGTTGCGGCACCCTCAGGTACAAGTAATTATATACAATTCGGTAATTTATTCGAAGGAGGCCAAGTGGCCAGTGGAAGTACAGCAACAAGCTACGACGGCACTGACCCTGACGATAATGCCAATCGCCATTTTGCACAAACGTTTCAAAATTACGCACTTAACCTAGAGAACTTTATTTTAACAGATGATGACTTTGACAATTCAATATACTCATCGGATTCTGAAAAGATTTTCTTTAAATGGCTGAACGAAATTGGAGCATTTAGAACCAGGCCTGCTAATTCACAAGAAGCAGCTTCAGGATTTAACAGGAGAGTAGAGGAAGATGATTCGATACAAAGTGGATCAGAATACAGCCAAGTAGTTAAATACTTAGGAAACGTAGACGTAACTAATGATAAAAATTATAATGGTGATACTTATAATGAAGTCTTTATTAACGTACCTTCTTCAGTCGGTTACACGCCAACTGTCTTATTTAAGAATTCAAACTATAACACAACAGCAACATCCTACGAACCAACAACTTATATTAATGGAAGAGACGGACAAGTACACCCTGATTCTAATATTGGAATAAGGTCTTTGGCAGATTCAAATGAAGGTACTATTAATATAGATCCTAACTCAACATATAATTACGGAATCGAATGGAGTCCAGTAACATATGCTGCAATTGATGGAGATGCTAAATTAAATAATGTTTTAGATTATTCAAAAAGAGGTGGAGATTTTAGATTTAATGCGATCTTAGTTTACTATGACGTATATTCTAAATCTAACCCAGGAAACAGAACAACAAACTTATACGGGGTTATTTTATTAGATAACTTTAAAAATGATCCAGGAAGTACTGGATGGTATTTACCTGAATTAAGTAAATATAAACCAAATGAAGTAACCGGATTAAATGGTAACGCATTTGCATTAAAATTAAATGTTAAATTTAATTCATCTTTAGATAATGTAGGTATTGAAACAAACATCAATGACTTTACTACATTCTCAATGGATTTATTCTTCGATACTACAAGTTCTTTAGAGAACGCTGCTAAAATATTAGCAGAAGCTAGTCATAGATTTAATAAAATATCTGAAAGATTAGATGGATTAGAAAATTTAATGATGACATCGATTGACCAAAGTAATATTGTTAACAAAGTTATAGAGTTAGAAAAATCTATAGAAGATGCTTCACTAAATTATGCAAGTGCTGGATCTGTATTAGACATTATATCTAAAACAAATGACAGATTAAACCAAGTTATTAGCGGAAAGATACCAACTGAGGTTCAATATAACACAGACGTTATCGCTGCAGGAAATGGAATTGTAATTGATAAGAGTAATCCTAAGAAGATAAAAATACAAAACACGAATAACGGATATAGTCTTAATGAATTACACATCTACACTTTAACAGGAGGAGCTATTTCAGGTAAAATTAGTGAATCTCTTAAATGGAATCCAGCTCAGGCAGATATAACAGGTATTTGGACTAGACTTAAAAGATATGATAATTTAATTAGAGTGTATAATGAAGACGAGGACTTTGTAAGAGACTTAGATATATACTTAGACGATAGTGTTATTCCAGTTAAATTGGGACAGGTTATTAAATTAACTTTTAAAACTCCAGTTGACCACATGGATGGCAATAAAATTAATATATTCGTAGGTAAAAAAGATAAATGGGAATTAAAAAATACGATCAATGAATCTGATCTATTAAGTAATAAACCATATATCGAATTAGTTTGCGTTGATGAAATAAACAAGACATTCGAACTTGAAATGATAAGATAATTATGAGTGCACAAAATTCAATATCACAATTACTTGAACAGTTTCTAGAATTAAACACTAATTCTCTAGAAACTTTCAATCGTATTAATGAGGCGATCTCAACAGATAAAGAAACAGTTACTGTAGATTTATGGGACCCTTCTGGCGAAGGAGTTAAATCAGTACAGATACCTGCATTTGGTTACCTAAAGAGAGAAATTGAAAGACTAAATAAAAATTTAGAGTCTATTTCTGGAGTTGAAGGTAATGGAGCTAGTGTACGATTAAAAGACGGTACTTATAGAAAAGTATATACTTCTAGACTTAAAGGACCTTCTAAGCCAATCACATCACTAGCATCACCTACTAAATTTAATACAAAATTAAATGAATTCTTTGAGGACTTTTTAAATCCTCTATTAACAGTTCGATTAGACGTTAGTGGTCAAATTCCAGTAGAAACTGAAAGAGTTTATATTGAAAGATTTATTTTTGATTCAAATGACGGAGCAACATCAGATTCTTTTAATGAACTATATAAAGGAGAAAGCGAAATAGTATATAAAGAATTGCAAGACAAAATTACAGAAGATAATCTAAAATATTATTTAGATTCTGAAGTAATTGAAATGCCAATTAGAACAATACAATATTTTGGAGACTTTGATGTCACTAGAATATCTAATGAACAGAGATCAAAGATTGTTGATGGAACCACTCAAACTAAAACTATTAAGTTATTTACGCTTGATAAGTTAAGTTACTCAGATTCATCTAAAACACTTCTAGAGACTGAAGTTTTAAAAGTTTCAGATTCATTAGTAATCAATTCAGGAGAATTAAAGACAAGATATATTGTTAGATCTATTGATAGTTCAACATCACAGGTTGAATTAGAATTAATTGAAGGATTTGAATCTATTAAAGTAGGTTCTAATGTTCTTTCAATATACCGAGATATTGATTTAGATTTAGATGTAGAGATTAAAATAGGTTTTAATGAAAAACAAATAGTATTTATTAAACCAATTGATCCTAGATCAAACATACCTTCAAACGAATATTCACCAGGTATTGGTTTTTATTCTAATGAATTACAAATTGAAGCAGAGGATGGAACTATTAAGAATTTATCATCTTATTATAGAGATGAAGTATCTGACTTTGGTCAGTTTATTAAAGGACTTAGTGTAGATTATATTCCTCCAGCAGCAATCGGTGTAACACCTGATTCTCCGGCAATATCATCTGAGAATTTAAAGGTTATTCAAATAAACAAACATTTAACGGATAACACTACAACTAAAAAAATTAAACAACTTAAGTCAGACAAATTATCTGCTGATCAAAGTTTAAAAAATATTAATGAGGCTATTAAAGTTAAAAAGTCTCTATTAAATACTAAGAAATTTGAATCTAAAGTAGAGAGAGATAAGCAATTCAACGAATTTAAGGCACTTGTAGATGAAAAGTCTTCAGAAGTTAAATTATTCGGATCTATCGTTGCTGAGATTAAAGCATCTGCGGATTCTTCTGATATATCTTCAGCATCTCCTAAATTTAGAGTTAGAGGATTTTGGCCAATACCTGCACCTAAGACTTTTGGTGAAGAACTTTCTCAAGAAGTTGTTCAATTTAAAACTAGATACAGATACGTATCAACTTCAGGTAAAACCTCTAGTATTGATCAGATAGCATTTAATGATACTACTAATAATACTAAAAAGACAGCAGCCTTTTCAAACTGGGTTGAAGTTGATGGTCCTGTTAGAAAGAGAGAATTAAACGAAGATGGAAAATATAAATGGATAATTGAAAGTGAAGAAGACTCACAAGCAGTTAACTTTAATTCAATCGACTTACCTATTAGATCAGGAGAGATTGTTGAAATCATGGTTAAATCCGTGTCAGAAGCAGGTTTCCCAGCAAATCCACTAACAAGTGAATGGTCTGATGTTATTAAGGTAGAATTCCCAGAAGGAGAATTATCAACAGATTCTCTTGCAGGTTTAGTTTCTCAAAATGAATTAGACAACTTAAAGGTTTCTTTAAAAGAAGATCTTGAATCAATTGGAGTATACGATCACGTTGGAGATTCATTTACAATAAACGAAAAGTATTACGCACACAACGCAGCGGCACTTGCATCTGGCTTTTTAACTGGAGAGCAAAACCCTATTTCAGTATATGATAAGCTTTTACAACTTCAAATTGAAGTAGAAACGTTAAGAGCTCAAATAGATGGAACTATTGGAGAATTATTAGTACAACTAGTAGATGAAGATGGTAATGTAACTCCGGTATCAAATAATAGTACTGTAAAATTATTTGCAGGATATTATATTGACGAAATTCCTTCAACAAATAGTAAAGGATCTATTGTTACTAAAAACTTTAAAATAAACCTATCCAATACTAAAGCTTCTAATTTAGAATTAATAGCAAGAATATTAGGAGACACAGATCAACCTGCCTATTCTTCAACAGCATCTTCTAAATGGGGATTACAGTCCGGGACAATAGACCCTACCGTGGCGTCTAATGCATATTATACAACTGAAGGAAGATATGATTTAGTGCCAGTGGTTTATCAAAACCTTGAAGACACAGAGTCTGGTGAAGTTTATTTTAATGATAGCCCTATTCAATCTTCACAGTTAAGAGGTCAATTCATATATTCAAGATTTATGAATCTTGCAAATAGCAATGGATTATATTTACAAGAAGCAGAAGGAACTTACGGTGATATAGATGTTGATGATGTATCAGGTTATGATGTGTACGAATACGGTATTAATACTGCGTATTTAATAACGGTATCAGGCGGTGGAGATATTCCTTTGTTGGGAACAACAGGTTCTAAAAATTTTACAGGTGCAGTTCAAGGAACTTATGCACAAAGCAGTACAACTGGAGATTTTATATGGAACGGTAAGAACGGTACTAACCATGGTGTTCTAGGAGTATCTCAGGTAACACCTGCTTTATATGATAATGCAATATTTATACATGAAAATCATCCAAAAGCTATAGCAGCCATATCAGCTGCTGGCCTAGACGCATTGCAAATTGCAAGTAATGGTTTAATTGGATTTCCAAAGACAACCCCTAGAAAAGCAGGAGATTCATTCGGAAAACAACAAACACCTTTTAAATTAACACCAACCAGAGCAGCTGCAGGTACAGGTGGATATGGAACTAGAACAGCTTCAAAAAGTTCATTTGAACCAGATGATCAATATTTATTAGGAGGAAAATCATGTGGATCTTTCTTATACATATCCCCTTTAAGTAAGGATTCTTTAGTAGTTGATGCTAGTAACAAAAGAGGTAAAAAGATTATAGAGGGAAGCAGTGCTAATTCTATCACGGTAGATTTAGTATTCCAATACAGGATGACTGATTATTATGGAACAGGTAGTGGAGCTGGATCTGGTAAAATAGGCGGTATAGTTAGTAATACTTTCCAGAATTTAACTTACTCTAAGAAAATTGGAGTAGATATTATAGACTCAAACAGTAATGATTTTCAGTTTGATGTTGAAGTATACGCAAAATATAGAGCAACCGGTAAAAATATAAATTCAATAACTTCTTCAATGTTAACCAATTATAGAAATAATGGTAAATATACACCTTTCGGAGGTAGAGACGTTGATTTTTCAATACCTAGTATACGAGAAAGATATTAGATATATCTAACAAGGGACCTCTTAAAATTATGATATATAATTTAAATAAAAAGAGGTCCCATCAATGGCTATAAATTTCAATACAAACAACAAAGAGGAGAAATCTTCATTTGCACTATTAAGAACCAATCCAAAATTAACTAGTAATTTAAAGTTGATTGTTGATTCTACGGAACAGATGTTCCTAGGAGCATTTAAGGCTAATAAGGTTCTTTCAAAGGTAGAATATCAGAAGTTTGAGGTTTCAGACTCTGGCATTTATTCAAATGATGTTGCCAGATTTTTTAAAGGCACTCCAGTTAACGAGAGATTTCAAACTCTTAAGAAATTCTCAGATATTACAGCATACTCAGATTACTCATATCAATATGAGGATCAATATAATTACGGAGCAAATTTTAATTCAACTAAATTATACGACGAGCAATACAAGATATTTGCGCCGATATGGTTAGATCGTAAAATTCCTAAGAAGTTTGTAGTTTACAGAGTTTCAGATGTTGACTATAAAAACAAATACGAAGAAGATACACTTGGTCAAAACGGTAGAATCTTAGAGCTTCTAGAATCTGCTACGATAGTTAAGGCTTTTGATCTTACACGAAAAAGCAAAATAGGTAAATACCTACATTCACATATATTTAATGAAGGAATGCCTTCATCTGCTATTGAATTTAACTTTTCAGATAGTGGAGCGGTCTTATATAGAGGGATTGATTCAACTAAGGGTGGTTTTGTTTCTAAAAAAGATTTTATCGCGGATGATTATATTCAGCAAGATAATTTAGAGATTAATTCAAATGAATTAATTACAAAAGGATTCGAAAGACATGCTGTAATTTCAGCTAACTTGATTAATCTTGAGTTTATGTTCGACGACAGATCTGCATCAAACTATGAAATATACAGGTACTTTGGATTATATGTTGATGATATCGAAGAAGGTACTTTTACTATTAATTCAGTGTCTTTGGACAATGTTGTAAGTATCGAGCCAAACACAACACAGACCGTGTATGACGTTGTTGGAGCGGGAATAACTCACGAAGATATGTTACCAAAAACACAGGAGCTATTACTTCCTACACTATCATATATCAACCTAGGCGACAATTCATTTTTACATGTAAAAAATAACAATAGGGTCGAAAGTTTAAAAATACCTGTTACAAGTAATATAGATATTAGTAACTTAATAAAAACAACAAATTACAGCATTTCAGATAATAAAGTACAGGCACTTTCTAAAAAGATTTCAAATAAACCTTTTATTAAATTCGAAATAACAAGCAAGCCTATTTTAAATGATAGATTTTATATCAGTGATAAGACTGAAATTGAAATTTCTAATTATAGTTTATATGATTTCATAGCAATTGCCGATGATTCACTAGCTCCCGGAACTTTTTCTGGTAACAGTTTTTCAACCGGAGGTACTTTAAATCAAATAGCGATAGCTATTAAAGAATTAATTAAAGATATTACACCATATCAAGTTAAAACGGACGGGCCTTCTGTTATCATAGAAGACTATGCAAACGGAGACAATAGAAGTCGAATGTCCTTTGGTATCTATAGTTTAAATATTAGTAATTTTATAAATATAGAAACTGCCAAATTAGATAGTAATGTATTTCAGGACTATGCTGGTAACGTGTTTAACGACTGGGCATCATATACAACAAGTGGAGGATCTAAAATAGGAGCAAGCTTCTTGGTTTCATCTGAAGAATTAGGAGAAGCTAAAGCAGGTCAGTATGTAAAGCATGTAAATTTAACTAGATATTCTAAAATAAAAGAGATAGTCAAAGATCACGAAAACGATGAGATGTATCGAGTTATTATTGAAAGAGAATTTAAAAAACCAAGTGATGGCACTATACAATTATACAATAAATTTACACCGTCATTTGGTAAGTTTACAGCATATACATTAAAAGATTTTGATTTTGATTTTTATTCAACTAAAAATTCTGAATTAGGAGAACTTGTATATGAATCTTTCGATGATGTTAATACCGAAGGACAGTCGTCTGGATCAGGTGCAGGTTCTGGTATTGTGTATGATCCTTCGGTAAATTTTACAGGTCTATCTCCAATATTATATGGTGAACGTGTCGAAGATGATTTAAAGTCTGCTGATATTAAATCAGAATATGACAGGCTTGATGAAAATCAATTAAAGGAAACAGCATTAAAGAGTAGAATAGTACCTACTATTATGAAATATTCCCTAAAGGACGGTACTAACGCAAGAAATTTACCTTATCTTTTAAATGTAAACGAAACGTTTGGCCCTAATAACCTTTCTCCTGAAATTAGATTAGAATCAGGTAGAAGTTATGACAACTTGAATATGGAACACTTTCATTTCAATAAAATACCAAACAGCTTTTATACTAATAATACACTTACCAATTTATCATCATACACTAGTTTTACAACGACTGATGGAATAAGTATGGACCAATTAAAATCAACAAAGTTTGACTACTTCAGTCTTTATTTTAATTGGAAAGGAGCATTAGATGTAGATTCTGGAACATGGACAGATGATAAATCTAGAAAGTTATATACTAAGTTTAACGGAGGTACGTCAGAGTTAGAGCCTAGCACTGTGTTTAGAGGATTACGATATATTTACAAGAAAAGAAAAGAGTTTCTTAAAGAAGCCCCAACAGCTTTTGTACAAACGTCTGATGTAAATTCTTATAAGTTTGGAGTAACATTAGACTATGTTCAAGGAGGAGAATCTAATTCAGTTAATTATAGTGTTATTAAAAATGATGCATTTAAATTTATTTGTGTTGTAATTAAAATAAACGTAATAGAGAATGATGTACTAGCGTTAAATAGAGCTCTTGTTTATGAATTAAACGATATAACTAATGGTGGTAATATAATTGACACAAAAATATCATTTCAAATAGATTTAAATAAGTCTGAATGGCCACAGGGTGATAGTTCAGATGAAATCATAGTATATGCTAGGGACATGTCAATATCCGGTGGTTTGGCTAATTTTACCAAAGAAATAACTGTAAATGATGAGGGAGTGTACTCGTGGATTTATTTTGGATTACCAAATGGAGGCCTTGCCGCAATGAAAGTAGTTTCAATTATCGATGACACTCAAATTATAATTAGCGGTAAACCGGTTGAATTTACAATAGCAAATGGTCCTTTAGCAAATCAAATAGACAGCCAGACATTAACTCTAGTACCAAACGATACTGAGTTTAATTACTGGAAAACAGGATCCGCTGGTTGGAAAAACATATTAGAAGAAATTATTTCTTATAACTTCGCTAAAAGATTTAATAACTTCGGAGAAATAGAATACATAAGAGTCGGTGATGATATACTTGGAGAAATATCAAATGATTTTGTATTAGAAATACAAGATGGAGTTGATTTTGTAAAACCATCCGTATTAGATACAGCGCCTGACGGAGAAAGACCTAGGTCTTATCAATTAAGCTCAAAAGAAATTGGTAAAGTATTAAAAGAAAGAGAAGACGGAGGATATTTTACAGTATTGCGAAGAATGAATGGAGAATATAACCCGCTTTTTAGAGATGTTGTTAGTTTTACCGACATCTATACAATACAATCAACATTAATACCTGAAGTAGGCTCAGATATTATAGGTTCTGGTTCTGGTTCAGGATTCGGAGGAGGATATGAAGGAGTTATCATACCATATCCTGTCAACAGCATTGGCTCAGGAACAGGGGCTGGTGGATCTTCAACTGGTTCAGGATATGTGTTAGAAGATAGCACTATTGGACATACGGAACAGGAACAGAATGCTAGATGGAGGGAAAGACTAATCTATAATAAATTTAAAAATCTAGGAATTGCGTTTGCATCTTATAAAGACGTAGATGTAGACTATGGTTACATAAATAATTATTACTACCATAAGGTGAATGATGAAAATTCTAAAAACTTATTAAAGTTATCTGAAACAACTGATAAATTACCAATATACCCTGTTATTGGCGAAATTGCAATAGACAAAAAAGACTTTAATGTATTTAAATCTAAATATGCTAGTGATTATTTTACAAAAGCATTACCAGGAACCGACAACGTGCTAGTATATGGTACTTTAAGTCCAGTAGAATTAAAATCATTCATGGCATCTACTGTTATGAAGGTTAAAGATCAATATGATTTAACTAGTTTTTCACAAACAACAGAAGTATCTCTTGATTCTTTAGACTATATTAGATTTAATAAGCTAAATAAAACAGCAATACATTGGATAGAAAACGATTCTGAAATTATTGCAGACTTTTATTTACCTAAAACAATATACAACGAATTATTAGAAGATGGCATTCAATCTAAGTTTAGTAAGTATTTGACTCCTGAAAATTCATTTGGAGACAAGTCAACTGTCTTAGATGATTTAGAACAGTATGTTTATTCTAACATTGTTTCGAGGTTTATTATAGAAAATACTGAAATATATGGAATCGCAGGTAAGAACATTACAACCGATTTTAAATCAGTAGATTCGCCAAATGAATTAACAGACGGCAGGTTTATTAAACAAACAAATTTTGACATTCAAGGATATCAGAATGACGGGCTTAGTTTTAGATTAATATATAATAAAAAACCAGGTTTTAAATATCATTTAAAACTACACATTAAAATACAAGCATAACTGATATGTCAATCAATATTAAAGAAATATTTAAGAGTGATCTAGATCCTAACAGCATCAATTGGTGGGCAAAGGATAAAATAGACAAACTTAATTTTAACTTTAGCCAACTAGTAAATGGAGGGGTACCTGGTCCTATTGGATTAGAGGGAACTGATGGCGTAACAGGGAACAGAGGAGTCCAGGGATTAAATGGGGACCAGGGATCTACTGGGATAGAAGGAACTGCGGGACTACCGGGCCTTGCGACATGGGTAATTAATTCCAGCAATGATGCGAACAACATAACGCTACTACCTAATAGAATGCCGAGCCCTGAATTTGCACCAGTTGGTATTATGATTGGTAAAAATTACGCAAGTACCACAACAGAACCTAGCAATCCAAGTTCTTTAGGTAATTACAACAATAGATTACCATATGACGATGCAGGATCTACTGTTGCTGTTTTTTATGGAAATGATGATCGTTCTAATTTTGGATTAGACTCGGATTCAGATTTAGTGTTCGGTGATCACAATTTTAATAATGACGTTTTAAATATTGGTAGAGCACTTGAAGCTACTGAAGTCGGTAGCCGATGGTTACATACAGTGACTAGTTTAAAAGATACAATACATTCATTACATATAGGAAATCAAGAAAATCAAAACACACCTATACTAAGTGCAATTGAATTTAGTACTAGTTTATTTAAGGTAGATAAACCAACCGTATTTGATTTACCTGATTCGGTGAATCCGCTTGAAGTAGATATGCACACTTTAAAATATGGATTAAACCCAGCGGCTAACCAAGTTATAGTAGCAACTGATGATGTTGGTAGTGTTATTTGGAAAAGTAAGTACGAAGTATTTGGAGCACTTCCAATAGGTTCTATAATTTCTGTTAGTGAATTAGAATTTAATAATACTAATTTTCATTTAATTGACACATTACAAGTTGATGCTGATTCTGGCTTATTACTAAACGTATATGGTAGAGGTAGATTAAATACACAATTTGAAGGTTGGTATTTATGTAATGGACAAACATGGGAAAAAGATGGTATTATTTCTTTTGAAGTTTCTAACTTAAACAAGTTTACCTTTACAATAGAGTCTAACGGTGCTGACCAAGAGTCTGTACCATCAGGTACCTCTCCTCTTATAGTGATAGGGGGTGCTGCTGTGAACTTTGACGCAACGTATAACACTGGTAATAACTCATATAATACAAGTGGAAGTTTACTAGAAGACGCAGGTACAAGCGTTACACTCGCTACTGGATCTGGAAAAGTTAATTCCATGGTACATTTAGTTAATTTAGGAGAACCATCACTAGATTGGAAAACAGCAGAAGGCGCAGCGGTTACTGTATATGATATTGTATTATCAGAACCTAGAGATAATTATGAAGCAGCATGTTCGGCACCTTCACAAACATATCAATGGACAGGAGATCAGATAACAGATTGGGGAGCATCTTATTTACCGACCGGTACTTTATACCTTAACGGAAGTACGGCTCCTATAAATAAATGGTATGCTGATGATGAATTTGCTAGAGAATTGTATGGGACGTCATGGGGAGCAACTAACCAAATAGAGGATTGTCCGGTTTCAACTAATCTAGATTATCAAGCAAGTTGTTTGAATTTAAACTGGAATTCAACGCCACAGGATGGCCAACCGTATTTATTAAACACGACTTCATTAAGTGATGCAACTACTATTAAAGATACAAATGGAAATAATGGAACAGCTGGATGGTATCGAGAGACTTCACAAACAGGTACTGTATGGTATAGGGTATTTTGGAATGGAACCTCAGTAACATACAGAACTGCTGAAAACTATATTCATTATGGCGGTCTGTTAGAAACTACAACCATTGTTGGAGGGCTAGCGTGTAAAACACTAGTAAATTTTATTTACAATGAAATATATTATGCAAACAACACTGTACAATCGTATAACACCAGCTCTTTGCCTCTAGTGGCTTGGTTATACAATAATTCTGAACAACTTTTAGTTAATCAAGGATGGGCTACTACTTCATCAGGAAATCCACTGGGTAGGTTTGGATTAATACCAATAGCAGATCAAACAATACCTAATTCAAATTCAACAACATATAAATCTGTAGTTGAGACAGCTACAGGATCAACTACAAATAATTCGTTTGCCGGTATTGTTCAAACAAGTTCTATTCTATCTAGTCCAGGCAGTTGCTTACCAGACCCTGTGCCAACATATTCAAATACAGTACAGAGTGGAACGGCGTTTAGAAATAACTGTTCATCTGGGTATATTGGTAGTTTGGTAAATTATACAGTAAGTGCAGGTACACATACATCTACTATTAGCCAAGCAGCAGCTGACCAACTAGCAATAAATAATGTAGCTAATAATAAACAAACATATGCAAATACACATGGATCATGTAGTTATTATATAAACGAGTTCGAGCCTAGTTGTTTTGTATCAGGTAGTAAAGTTAAAGTTTATACTGAAAATGGCTTTGTAGATATCAATATAGAAGACGTGCAAATTGGAGATAAGGTATTAGGAAGAGATAACGTATTAAACACAGTACTAGAGTATGATAGGCCTTTATTAAGTAATAGAAAACTTTACGACATTAATAAAAATAATGATTATTTTGTTAGTGAAGAACATCCTATGTTAACTAAAAAAGGTTGGAAGAGTTTAAAACCAGAGTATATACAGAAAAACGAAATAGAAATATGGGAAGAATTATTCGAAGGGCGTGAAGATATATTGCTTAGTATTGGTGATGAAATGGTCATGTATGACGGTACATTTACAGTTATTAATTCTTTAGATTTAAAAGTAGCAGATCCACTTACTCAACTTTATAATTTTAATTTAGATGGAGATAATACGTATATAGTTAATAATTATGTAGTACATAACACATAAAATAATAACTAGAGTATATATGTTGCATTTAAGTATAGTGACAATAAAAAAGAAATATATAGAATATAAATAAACATAAAGTTAAAAATGGCAATTAATTTAAAACAAATATCGCTATCTGATACGAACAACATAAAACTAGACAAGGTTAATTACAACTTTGATCAGTTGGTTGCCAATGGGGGAGGTCCTCAAGGTCCTCCGGGAAACCCTGGAAACACTGGATATCAAGGAGTAACAGGGTACCAGGGTAATCAAGGTTCTCTTGGAGATCAAGGAGCTGTTGGTGTTCAAGGAACTAGTGGACAAGGTATTTGGAAACAAAACGGAATCTCTCCAAATTCCACAAAAACTTTATTACCAACACACGATACAGCTACTCATGGGCCAAATGCACCTACAGTTGCAATAGGTTATAAATCCGAATCAGACTTTTATCAAAATGGCGTAGAAGAAAATGTTTCTTTACTACTTAACAGGGGAACAAATTCACAGAATAACTTAGAATTAAGAACCGAAGGAAGTGACAATGCTTTCTATTACAGATTATCATCTTCAGCCAATTTAGCTACTATGATAACTGGTTTTAGATTACCAACTAATGGAAGCTCTGCTGTTTTAAAACAATATGCTACGGAATTTCAGTGGATATCTGAAGATCCTAATGCAGTAGTACCTCTTATTTCACTTGACGGTACTAAATTACAAGTAAATGTGGATGCAGATTTTAATTCCCCAGTTACTATTAATGGTACTTTAAAAATAAGTGGAACAGCTACGGTGGCTGCCGCTGGAAAGATTGCAGTATCGGCTGATGCGTCAGGAACTGTAGACTTTAAGACAATTGAAGAAATTGGAGGAGTAGTACCTCTTGGAACTATAGTGTCGGTAGACCCTTCTTTCTTTTCTACAAACTTTATATTAAATCAAACAAACGTAGCTTCAGGAGGAGATGCAACATCTGCAAAATTTAAAGTAGGAGCAGGTATAAATAATTTCGCAGGCTGGTATTTATGTAATGGTAAAGAATGGACAGACGGCGCTGGTATAGATTACCAAACTGAGGATTTAAATAGTTTCTCGTATACCATAGAAGATAATCCTGATTCACTTAACACAAATAGTCAAGGAGCTGCAACCCAAAGCGATTACAGTTTAACAATAATAGGAGGTTCTAGCGTTACTATGGATGCCAACTATACTTCACCTAACTATAATATAACAGGAAGCGTGTCTACTACTTCAAGTCCTATCGGAAACAGCCAGGGTGGTACTACGTTTACAATTAAAAAATTGCCACAAATCGTTTATTTAGGAACTGAAGATTTATACTGGCAAGACAAAGGTATTGATCAAGCACCAACAACAGTAGCGACTTATAGATTTATTGATGGATCTAATGATGCATTAGTTGCAGCTACAATTTCTGAAGTAGTCTCAGCCCAATCAGGTAATTCAGGTACTTTTAATGTAAGTATTCCTGCACCAGCTGGTCAATACTGGGATAATAATAATTTACCGACAATAACTCCAGCTAGTATTATTTACACTATTGATAGCGTAACAACGTCAGGTACTACAGGCTCTCCTGAAAATTTAAATATACAGGTTTCATATACATCCCACCCTAACGCGGATGTTACTGTTGATTTTCCATATGATTCAAGTGGTTCTATAGTTGTAATACCAATATTGGAAACGATTGTTTTTACATTCACAGATACAAACGGTTTCATTCCTATGAAAACAAAGAACCATGTTGACACTAATGGTACAGATGGTAGTTTTAATGTTTCAATAGCGACACCTGCTGGATATTATTGGACTACTGCCCCTACAATCCAGCTAGCTGGAGGTACAGAAGGATATAATATTACTAATTCTACTCTAGCTGATTCAGATAATGATACGTATACTGACGAGTGGACATTTACAGTTACTTATAGTTCATTCCCTTATAGTGGACCAGCAAACTTTAACTATAGCGGTACACAGAGAACTGCTGCAATACCTATAACAACTATAGCTAATACATATAACCTAAATCAGCAAATGTACTGGACAGCTGGTAATATTAGCAGAACAGTGACAGCTACTCCTGGAGATACAGCGACTGTTGGTACTTTTACGTTAACTGCAGATACTGGAAGATACTTTAATAATGCAATGGCGCCAGTAACATCGTATGTTTACAGAGGATCCAGTACGCAGAGAGGTACCTCAGGAAATTGGGATGTTTCTGTAAGTAGTTATACATATAGCGGCAGCGTTGGAGGCGATACAAATAAACCAACATCCCTTTCAATTACTCTAGAAGATATTGATTTTGCAGATGCAAGTGCTATTTCTGCAGGAACTACCCAAGATACTTATATAAGTATAGGTGGTGCTAGTACCGTTGCAATTTCCACAGCAACATGTGACGCATACCTTGTGCAGAACACTACGATGAGTCAGATTTTTTCCGGGTACTCGTTCGAAAATTGCGCTGGTGATCCTACAACCGGATCACCAATTGGAGCAGGAGTCTCTCGTACAGAAATGGGAGACAATTTTAGTTCATTAAACACTGGAATTAGTATCAATCCAATATAAACAATCATTTATAAAACTAAAGCATGATAAAAACTATATTAAATAATAAGACATTACTGCGATTCATAGGAATCGCTATTGTCGTTTTCTTAGTTTTGAAACAATGTAATCAAATTTCAAATCTAAAGCAAGACTTAGAAAATACTGAAAAGGTCGCAGACCGAAACTTTAATAACTATAAGACTGCTCAAGATTCTATTAAGATTGAGTTAAATAAGAATGGCGAATTAGTTTCTAAAATAGGAACATTTGAATATGATGTTGAAGTATTAAAGTCAGATAAATCTAAATTGTTAAATAGATACGATAAGGTTCTTAAAGAAAAAACCAAACTAGAAAACATAAACACATTAATCTCAACTGATTTAACTATTAAAGATTCTATCTTAAATTCAAATGTTATAGTTTCACAAGATAAAGATACTGTTACATTTAAGTTTAGTGACAATAAAAATTGGGATAAATATAATTATAGAAAGTTTAGTGGAGAATTGAAACTAGTAAAATTAGATTCAATGTTCAACGTTAAATCTTCTAGATTTGATTTTAATCAAGGCATTAGTTTAACAACAGCAATCGTTAAGGAAGAAGGAAGAAACATTTTAAGAATTACAACTCCTTATCCTGGTTTAGATTTTACTTCGATTGAAAATATTAATATTGTTAATGATAAATTAAATCTAAAACAAAAGAAAAAATCAGGTTGGTCTATTGGGGTTGGTTTCGGGTACGGAATGAACTTAAACAATAATCAAGTAATAAGTACCGGTCCTTCAATTGGGATTGGGGTTTATTATTCACCAAGCTGGTTAAAATTTTAAAATATAAATAAAAAAATGGCTTTATCATCAAAATTTGCAAGACTTGACGAAGATGTACTATTAGAATTTATCTATCACGATCAGAGTAATGTAGACTCTGTGAAGATTGAGAATGATGATAATGGTAGTCAATTAAAATATCTAAATACAGTAACGGGTAACAACAGTAAAACTAGAATGTTAATTCATGAACTAGGATCTGACGTTGTCAACTTTACAGTTAATGTAGCAAATGGGTATGTGTATATTAACAATTTTGCAGCTAGAGATTTAATATTAAAAAACGGATTAACTTATAAATTCGATCTTAATGATTCATCCATCGATAATTTAAATGGATTTTATATTAATGGAGTTGCACAATCACATAATGGTGGAATAGTAACATATTCACCAAACACTGATGGAAAATATACATATAGTTATAAAGACTTAAGTGTTACTGAATTTATTGGAGGTAACATATCAGTTGGAGCTAGAGCAAATTCATTATACGCAAAGCCATTACAAGAAACAGGAAATAGTATTAAAACTGCGCCAGGTGAGGGTGGTAGATATTATGCAGTACCAACAAGTAACGAAGGGACATTTGCCCTATTAGGAAATGATTTAAGTTATTTAGATTCTGCTGAATGGTTAGGAACAAATAGTTCTTCGCTATCTGTAGTTCCAGTTGGAGAAGTACAAGCAGTATGGTATGACACTATTAGATTACACTTAAGAACAGGATATTCATTTAGTGGAAGAGGATATGAAGGTTTTAATTTTAAAGTAAAAGCAAAAAGACAATCTGGCGAATACGGATATTTTACGTCTTTAGTATATTTAAACTCTTCAAGCTATGAGGTTCAAAACCCTCAACCATTTACACTAGCAGATAGTTCTTTCTCAAAATATATTGAAATTAAAGTACCATCTTTAGTTCATATGAATGACCCTGCAAAAAATGAAGAATTTGCAACAACATTCTTTGGAACTGGCCAAGATAATTTAATAACATCAAGTAACTACGAAATTGAATTAGGATTAATTGAAACAGTAAAGACTGTTGATGGTTATGATTATATAGAAATAGCAGATCAAAAATCTTTAACACTATCGCAAGAAGATGAGTTTGTAGATATTGCAATCAACTTAAGAGAATCAACAAGTGGTGATTTCTTTGAGTTCTTCGGAACAAAGGATGGATCGACTTCAGGATTTGAAAACTATATTAACGGAATGATTCAAGAATCTGGAGATGATATTAGTGTATTCTATGATGTTGAAGTAAGCGAACAATTAGGTTTAAATTATCTTAGTACTTATTCAACAAGTTTTGTACAAGTTGCAAACTTTGATAATCCATTAATATATAGACCGGTAATTTTAAACTCCGGAGTATCAAGTAACTTTTTGCTAACAGTTGCAATGAGAATCTATAATGAAACAGATAACACACAAATAGTAAAGTATGCTTCTTTAGTTTATAATAAACCAAAGAAATACGGAAAGAGAATGTCTAAGATTAACTTAAATGGTAATTATGGACCAACCTTAATATACAATAAACTGTCAAACACTGAGGTAAATAGAGAACTTAATCAATTTATAAATTCATCTAAATCAGTAACTGGAGAAACAAAATACGTTTCGGTAGCATTAGATACTTATGGCATCTTAGCGGGTTCAACTAATTTGACTTTAGACGCAACTTCTATTTCAGCAACAAACGAAATAGATTATAAAGTTGAGGGAGAAACGGAAATTACACTTTCTAAAGTATCAGATAACTTTATTAAATTTAGTATTGCAAAACCTAAAGGAGATAGTTTAGAAGCTATAAGTTTAGTTAGTGCTGAAGATATTATTTTAATTATTAAAAGTGGAGCAACTGAACAACAAATATATCACGATCCTACTTTCCCAGATATTGATTTAGGAAATGGAGAAGTATTATTTAAAGTAACTAAAGCTATCGCATCTAGATTTGATCAAGCCGATACTAATTTAACACCAGATAAATTCTATATTAATTTAAAGAATGGAGCAACGGAATCTATGTTGTATTATGGAAAAGTAAAAATCGTATAATGATATTAAATAGTAGAAATAATTTATTTAACTTTAAGTTTCCTAGGACATTCGTTCCTAAGGAAGTTGCTGACAAATATAGAAAGTATTTAAATAGAATGCCCGGTAATTTAATGACTGAGCCAATAGATTTTATTAATTATTCTATACAGGGTGTTGCACTTCCAGGATTATCGTTTGATCCTATTGAACAAGCGCCAAATGATGGAACTATAACATATCACAGAGGTTCTGTGCCAATTCAAAATACTATTGAAAGACAATTCACAATAGAAATGCAATTGCTAGATGGTTTTATTAACTATTGGATAATGCAAGACACTCTATTATATTATTACTCAAAGGATATTAGAAAACCTTTTTTAGATGATTTAAAATTACAGATATTAGATGCTGAAGGAATTCACATTATGAGTGCTGTATTTGAGAAACCAATTATGAATTCAATAACTGAACTTGAATTAAATATGAGTTCAAACATTGCAGAATTTAGTACATTCACACTTAACTTCTATTATAATAAATTTAACTTAAAGTTAGAAATAGATTAAAGATATATAATTATATGAAAACATTTTTAGACTACATGTCAGAAGCAAACGCAACTGACCAAGAACTTACAATATTACAAGAGTCACTACAGACTGAATGGACTGTTGAACTAGAAGAAAAGGTAGATGCTGCTTTAGAAGAATTTGTTTCTGAATACAGGAATGAAGATGGAACTTTCGATATGGATAGATTTGATGGAGAGATAACTAATGAAGGTTTATTCGGATCTATATTTGGTGGTTTAACTGGTTTTGCTTTAGGTAAAACAATCGGTAAAACAATTGCTAAAGTATTAGGTATTGAAAAAGGAGTATTTTATAACATGTTAACTTCACGATTAGTTGGTGCCGCTTTAGGTGCTGCGATCGGTAAAGCTTTATAAATGATATACGTAACAATTGACTTTTCTTTAAATTCACCAGGAATCTGTATTTACACAGAGGACAACAAGTATAATTTTATTGGTTATTTAAAACCAAAGACTGGAACTAAAAAAGAACAAAGAATGCAGGAAGAGCTTAATATGCTTGATGGTGTTCAAATGTCGTATCAGCCTGATTGGACTAACAATGAAGCTTACTCAAAGAGTGAGATGATCAAAGTTCAACGACACATGAAGACTGCTGATGACATTATTAATTTTATTATTGGAGTAACCAATTCTAAAGAACAATATGTTATAGCGTTTGAAGGATCTTCTTATGGATCTTCTGCGGGTACTAATAATATAATAGACATGGCGGCTGGAGCTGCTATCTTAAAGATGGAACTAATGTCGAGACTTGAAGTCTTAGATATCTTAACAGTTGCACCATCTACAATCAAGAAACATGCGGGTAAGGGTAATATGAAGAAAGACCAACTTTGGCTTAAATTCTTAGAGAACGTTCTTGATGATCCTTCTTTGGAAAACTCAGAACTCCATAAATACTGTAAAGATAATATTGGGGAAGTTACGAGAGTCCCTAAGCCGTTGGATGATTTGGTTGATGCTTACTTCTTAAACCACCTAGCTAGAACGCTATTTAACCCGGAGCTTTAAATACTTTAATTATACTACGTATTGGGAATAAAGTTTCAAGAATAGTAAAATAATTTAATAAATAAAAAAGAAAGCATGCAAGCAATACCTACTTCTAGGCTCATGGAGCTTAAAACAACACTACAAATAATGACTGATAAGAACTTAATGGAAGAATCAGAGATGGTTAATATATTAAATAAAGCAGGTTTATCCAAAATTACAAACTCTGATAAATGGGTTGACAATATAGGATCAGTCTATACCTTCCCAAAATAAAAAGAATAAATATATTAGTTATAATTGAAACCTTTTAAAGTTTCTCTATATAACTCTTGTAAGTTTATTTAAAGGGCCCTTAAAGAACTCAAAGTTTAACAGATAACCAATTTAACGAAAATTAACGAATTAAAAGATTTAAAGAAATGGCAGAATTTGACATTTTCAACTTAAGCGTAAGCGATGTTGAAACCCACGAAGCAAAAAGCACAAGAACGGATGTATTATACAAGCCAAGTGCAGATCAAGGAAAAGATGGAACCTATAAAGCGCTAGTACGTTTTGTTCCTAATCCAGAAAACCCAAGAAACTCATTAGTAAAAAAGTACGTACACTGGTTAACAGACGCATCAGGTAACGGTCGATTAGTTGACTCACCTAGTTCTGTTGGAGAATCATGTCCAATTGCGGAAGTATTTTTCAAGTTACGTAACAGTGACTCAGCAGTTGATCGTAAGATGAGTGAAAAACTAAAAAGACGTGAGCAATATTACTCACTTATTAAAGTAATTAAAGATCCACAAAATCCAGAATTAGAAGGTACATACCTTATCTACAAGTTTGGATATAAGATCAAAGAGAAAATTGATGCAGAATTAAAGCCAAACTTTGGTGAACCAACTCAAGTATTTGACCTATTTGCAGGAAAGAATTTTGAATTAGTAATTACTCGTCAAGGAGAATATAACAACTATGATACTTCTAAATTCTCATCATCTAATAGTGCTATCGATTTAAGTGGTACTCCAGCTGAAAGAACTAAGGAAGGTATGGCAGTGATTAAAGAAGAGTTAGACAATGCTCCATCTTTAGAGCCTTATCAATATAAAGTATGGGATGGTGATGCAAGAGATTTCGTAAATGGAATTCTTAGACAATACTTAAACCCAGGAGATTCATTAGACTCAGTGGTTTCGAAACCAGCAGTTAAAGCAGTTCCTAAAAAGACAGCTGCACCTGTTGCTGAAGCAGTAGCTGAAAGTGTATCAACTCCTACATCAAGTGTTGATAGCAGTGATGATCTAGATTCTTTTCTAAATGACTTAGATATTTAAGACAGAATTAATACATTAAAATACAAAGGGCCCTTATGCATATAACCTGCTCAGGGCCCTTTCTTTGTTTTAAATAAGTATAATCATATTAAAAATATAATGAATGGCCGTATCAACTAAGATAGATGAAGCATTAAAATCAAAAATTAGAAGTCTTGTAAAGCAAGTTGCAACAACACAGCATCGAGATCATAATAAGCAAATGCTTAAGGAAATGCCAGGTAGATTAACGTTAGCATGTCCTTATTGTGGAGACTCAACAACAGATACTCATAAAAAGAGAGGGAATATCTATTGGGATAGTTTGCAATTTCATTGTTTTAACTGTTCTGAACATGGTGATGTTTATTCATTATTAAAAGATCATCATATCGGTTTTAAAGATCGTGAAGATTCTATTGCAGTTATTGATTTTATACAAGATCATAGAGTTCAATCTAATTCTGTTGAAGTTTTAGAACACGATGTATTTAAAAGAATATATGATTTAGCACCGACCAAGCAAGAACTTACTAAAGCATTCGGTTATGTTGAAATAGAACCAGGAAGTCCAGGTTATTTTTATTTAAGAGGACGTATGTTATCTCATAAGTTAGATAATTTTATGTATTCTCCTAAAGACAAGAGAATGGTTGTATTAAATATGGCTCCAAATAATAAAGTAATTGGATTTCAAACCAGAGCTCTATCTAAATATAAAAGTGCAAGATACCTAACATATGATATTGAAAGAATATATCAAGATCAAGGTAAAGAGTTAAATGTAGTTGAAGATGAGCTAATTAGTTTAAAGAAAATATCTACACTGTTTGGAATATTACAAGTTGATTTTCAAAGAACAGTTACAATGTTTGAAGGACCTATTGATGCGATGTTTATGCAAAATAGTATAGGACTTGCAACAGCCGGTAGATCAACAGAGGAATTTGATGAGATACCAACAATACGTTATATGTTTGATAACGATAAAACTGGTAAAGAAAAGATGATGCAAAAACTACGTAGAAATAAAGAGATCTTTATGTGGGGTAAATTCTTTAGCGAAACTAAGTTAGATACTAAATGGGAAAAGTATCTTGAAAAGGTTGACAAAAATAATAGGGATAAATATCCTAAGGAAATAGGTGACTTAAATGATTTGGTTAGGGTTGCATATTATTTAAAAGATGGATGTATAAAACATCTACCTAAATATTTTAGTAATTCAAAACTAGATGCTTATTTCTTATGAAAAATATAGATATTAATACAATGATAGATCAGGAGTTTGAAGACTTTGAAAACGATCGAAGGAGTAGAAAGAATATAAAGCTACTATTAAGCTTTAACAGAAATTCTATTTTAAATTATGATGAAAAGAATATAATAATGTCAGAACCTAAATTTAAAAAGAAGATGGGAACTAGCATTTATATTAAACAAACTAAGAATAAGAATAACAATCAACTTTTTTAATTAAACAACGCATGGCAGACTTAAAAGAAAAGATCCTTAAATTAGATGAGTATCTCGGTAAACAGAGAATAGACTGGACCGATAAAATAAAAGAACTTACCGTTAATTTAAAGAAGGGTATTGAACTTGAGGAAGTTAGTGCGTATACATTAAGTTATAGGCAAATATTAGTTGAGCAACTTGCCTCAATGTCTAATAAGATGAGAGCACAAAAAGGAACAGTTGATCAAAAATACAAACAAAAGTGGATAGAATATTATCAGTATGATTATAAACTAACCGACAAACAAAGAGAAAGATTTCTAGAAGCAGATCTTGCAGATGATAAACAACTGTATGATTTACTAGAAACACAGAAAAGCTTTATTGAAGCTTCTGTGAAGACTCTTGATAATATGGGCTTTGCAATAAAGAATCGCCTTGATATGTCAAGAATATAAAAAATAGTTCAATGATAATTGATACTAACATTAACAGACGATAATCAATTTTTACGAATTGATGATGCTACTGAACTTGAATTAGAACAGATTACAATCTCCCTGACGAAACGTATCGACAGTTGGAGATTTAATCCGTTAGTAAAGCGAGGAGTATGGGATGGATATGTCTCTTATATTAAAGATGACAAATGGATTCCAGCTGGATTGTGGAGATATGTAATTCAGATTTGTAAAGATTATAAAATAGAGGTACAAATAAACGGAATTAAACGTTTAATTGATCCAGATATTAACGCAGAAGCCTTTGAGGAGTGGGCTCTTAAGTTCTTCGATGGCGCAGAGATAACGCCAAGGGACTATCAGATAGAAACTGCATATAATATACTTAAATTTAGAAAGTGTCTAGCGGAGCTTGCAACATCAGCAGGAAAGACGCTTATTAGTTTTTTAACCGTAGCATATATGCTTGAAAAGAAAAAGGCTGAGAAGATACTATTTATAGTACCTAATGTTTCTTTAGTATTACAAGCACATGAGGATTTTCATGACTATAATTATATGAATAAGGTTGATTTAAAAATACAACAAATATTTGCAGGTAAAAAGATCAAGAGTAATAAGAATGTTATTATTGGTACATATCAATCTCTTGTTAAAAAAGACAAGGAATATTTTGAACAATTTGATGCAGTTATAGTTGATGAAACTCACAAAGCAAAAAGTGCTTCAATTAAAACAATCCTACAAAAATGTACAAATGCTCAATATAAATATGGACTATCAGGTACAATACCCAAGGATGGTACTTTAGATAAACTAACATTAATGAGCCAAACAGGCCCAGTAATTAGCGAAGTAAAAGCAAGTTTCTTGCAAGAACAAGGACATATTGCACAGTGTTTAGTTAAAGTTATTGAAATGAACTATGCAACAGATAAACAAAGACAAGCATTTCAAGAGCTTGCACAAAATAAATATGATAGCAAAGATGTATTTTCATTGGAACAGAATTTCGTTATTAACAACGAAGGTCGTCTCAATTTTATTACAAGCGTTATTTCCAGAATACCCAGGAATAGTCTTGTCCTTTTTCACAGGATTGAACACGGTAAAAAAATATATGAAAAGCTTAGACAAGAAAGTAATAAGCGTGTATTTTATGTTGATGGTGGAACTGACAAAGATATTAGGGAAGAATACAAAAAGAAAATGGAAGCAGGAGAAGAAGTTGTTATTGTCGCATCGTTTGGTACCTTTTCAACAGGTATCTCAATTAAAAAAATACACAATATCTTCTTTACGGAATCTTTCAAATCGGAAGTAATTATAAGACAGTCAATTGGTCGTGGATTAAGACAACATTCCTCAAAAGATAAGGTATTAATAGTAGATTTTGTAGATAATATAAGAACAAGTGAATGGGATAATTACCTTTATAAACACGGTAAGGCCCGACAAGCTATATATAGACAAGAAAAATTTGATTATAATATTAAAATAGTCAGATTTGAAGGAGATATATAGAAGTATAAAGATAAATTAAATAAAAAAATACATTAAAATGGCAGAAATTAATAGAATAACGTCCTTTAAGACTTTTTCGGAAATCAAAGCAACTCAAGTTGCTACACAATTGGCTGAAGAGAATGCTACAAAGCGTTCTGAATTAGCTACAAAAATATCAACATTGCTTGATGAAATGGAAATTACTTCATTCGAAGATTTAGCAGAAGATACTAAAAGAGAATTTATAACTAAAGCATTTGGAAACGTTTCTGAAGAAGAAGTTGAAGTTGAAGTATCTGATGAAATTAAAGATGAAGATTCTGAAGAAGTTACTGAAGGTAAGGAAGCAGATGAGGCTGAAGCAATCTTAAGTGATCTTTTAGGTGAAAGAGATATGGATGAATTACGTGGTATGTCGATGGAAGATGCATTAGATACTGTAGGAGCATATGGACATAAAGGTTCTAAAGCAAAGAAAATTGCACAAGAATTAGTTTCAATGACTAATGAATCAGTAATAAATGAAGCTAAAGAATTATTTCAATTAGATATTGATTCTGAAGAGCACGGTGCTTTAGGTCTTTCAGTTACTATGAAAGAATTAAAAGATGTTTATAAGAAGAACAAGAAAAACATTAATGATGTTGAAGATTTATTGTTTCAATTCGTATATGCTCAACCTGAAGATTTTGCTGCAATAGATACGGAAGGTATGGAAATCTCTGGTGCAAACGTTGGAGACGTACAAACTATGTTATCTAAAGAATTTGGTATTAAAGAAAATGTTCAACACGAACTTAACGAAGCTATTATCGTAACAGGTAAAAGAGGAGCTAAGAAAGTATTTAATCAATTAGTTAAAATATGGAACGAATATCCTGCATTTGGAGCTAATGATCAATCACATAAATTAGGAGTATTAAAACAATTATTCTTTGATGCAATGGAAGATGCAAACTTCTCTAGAGAAGCTTACGCTATTCTGAAAACAATCAAAGGTAATATTAAACCAGTAACTATTAAAGTTGCAGAATTAGGTGGTGTAGAATTAAAGTTACCAATGCCTAAAATTAGACAAGCTATTTCAGAACTTGCATCTAGAATCGCAACTGCTGGAGAATGGGGTGGAATTACAATCGTTGAAGGAACAGCAATGTTCTTAGACTATTTAAAAGAAACTAAAACAGCTGAAAATTTACTTAATGGATTTAATGCACAATTTGAATCAGTTCAAATTATGGAATCTAGAGTTTCTGAAGGAAGAGCATTTGTTGCAGCTGCTAGAAAAGCTAAAGATGAAGGTTTAGAAGAATTTGAATATGACGGTAAAACTTACCCAGTTCTTTTAAAAGAAACTAAAACGGTTTTAAACGAAGGAACAAGAGGTCAATTTGGTAAAATAGATAAAAAAGGAAATATTACTTCTGTATATATGCATTACGATTCATATCCAGAAAATATTCTACCAATTATCAAACAATCATTTAAAGGTGGTAAAAATGTTGATGTTGTTATTTCTAAAGGAAACAACTCAGGATTAGATAAAAATGTTGATGCAATAAACTATTATAACGACGAATCTGCTGGAGAAACAGGAAATGTTAAAAAGATAGACAATTATCTTAAAACAGCAAGTAATGATAGTGGTGCAGAATATGTATACCTATGGGACGAAGGTTCTAAAACTTGGATGATGGCAGATATTTACGGAGGTTCTGGATTAGTTCCAGCCTTTGAATCTGTAGTTACTGAAATAGAAGAAATTGAAGAAGGTAACGCTTTCGGAGATGCAGTTAAAAAAGCTAAAGAAGCTGGAGAAAAAGAATTTGAATTTGAAGGTGAAACTTTCAAGGTTGAAGAATCAGAAGAAATTCCAGTTATCGAATCATGTGAAACTTGTGGAGAACAAACATGTGAATGTGCATCTGAAGAAGTTGAAGAAGCTAAAGTAAACGAAAATCCTGCATTAGTAGCATTGGCTGCAGCAGAATTACTTAAGAAGAAAGAAGAAGAAGCTAGACCAGAAGACGAAGAAGAAGAGGTTAACGCTGAAGAAGACGAAGTTGAAGAAGATGAATTAGAAGAATCGGCATTAGTTGAAGCTAAATCAATTAAGGTTACTAAGAAAGAATGGCCCTATGTTGAATTTAAAATAGGTAGTACAAAACATAAAGTTGAATTTGATTACGAAGATATAATTGATGATCATGGTAATGAGGGTCAAGATCAATTCTGGTTAGGTAAAGATGATGATGGTAAAGAATGGTCTATCGATGTTTACGCTGATTATAATGGTGATGTTCAAGATGTTCATTATGATACTATCGTTGCCGAATCAGTAATTGCTGAAGGTAAATCAGGAGTTAATACATTCCTAGCAAATATCGCTAACGACTATCAATTTGATAAAAAGCACGATCATTATTCAGGATTTCTAAACACAGAACCAAGTGATATGGGTGACGATGCTATTGAATTTATTAATAACGTTGATAAATATAAATCATTAATGAAAAAACACGGACTTTCATTAGAACCTGGATATAGTGATAAAGAAGCAATATTTGTTAAAGAATCAGTAGTTAACGAAGCAGAAATTAAATCTGACGAAGAGTTTACTGAATACGCAAATACTGTTTTAAAACAAGCATTCGGAGAAGATTTTGACGAAGCTAAAGCAAAAGAAGTTATTGATGGTATCTTATCTAAAAGCGACGGAGATTACGGAGCTGCAGTTGGAATGTTAACATCTTCATTAGGATAAAAAAACAAAAAAAGTATGACCTGGATTTTTCCGGGTCATTTCTTTTTATTATATTTACATATATGAAAAAACCTATTTTAACATACGAACAGTTTCTTATAGAGAGATCTAATACGAACGTACAAGACTCTCAATTAATATTAGAAGGAGGAGCAGCAGGTCACATGAAGCACCCCTTTGATGATCAATCATTAACATTTGGAGATTTTAAAAAGATAGTACATGCTGGTTTACAGGGTGAATTAAACTTTGAAGAAGAAGCAACTGAAAAGACAGATGGTCAAAATGTATTTGCAACAGTACAAGATGGTGAAGTTAAATTTGCTAGAAACAAAGGGGATATGAAAAACCCAATGTCTCTATCTCAATTTAAAGACAAATTCGATGGACATCCAAGTAAATTAGTTCAAGACACTTTTCAATTTGCTGCAGAAGATTTAGCAGGTTCATTAAATAAATTATCCCCTAAAGATTTAGAGATATTTGATAATGGTAAGAACTTCATGAACATGGAGCTTATTTACTCTAAGAATCCAAACGTTATATATTATGACAGAGATGTTATTCAATTCCACGGAATTAAAGTAACTGATGGTGAAGGTAATATTATTGGAGAAGAAACTAAGTATGCTAATAGTATTGCAAAAGCACTAAAAGATTTAAAACTTAATATTGGAAAAACATTTACAGTGATTCCACCTCAAGTTATTAAACTAGGTAAAGATATTGACTTTGAAACAAATAAGAATAAATTCATAAAAAAGGTAGAGGATCTAAAGAATCGTTATAATTTAACAGATGCTGATGAAGTTTCTAGATATCACGAAATGTGGTGGAGAGAATTAATAGAATCAAACTTTCCAGATTTAACACAAGACCATAAAGAAGGTTTGTTATTAAGATGGGCATATGGAGATAAAAAGACTCTTAACTTAAGATCTTTAGATAAAACACTAGGAAAAGACAAAGCATCAGTTATTAAGAAATTCGATAAAGAAGATTTTAAAAAGAAACAAAAGGAAAATATTAGACCATTCGAAGACCTTTTCTTAGAATTAGGTAGTGTTATTCTTAAAAATGCAAGTAACTTTGTTGCTGCTAATCCTGATAAGGAGATGCAACGATTACATACTCAAATTAGAACTGAAGCTGACAAGATTAAAAAAGGTGGAGGTGCAGAACAAGTTAATAAAGTAATTGCAGAATTAGACAGATTAGATAGAATCGGAGGTATTGAATCTATAATCCCAACTGAGGGAGTTGTATTTGTATATAAAGGTAAAGTTTTTAAACTTACTGGAACATTTGCAGCAATTAATCAATTAATGGGAATCATTAAATACGGAGGAAGATAAACAATAAAATAGAATATGGCACTTACAAAACTAAGAGAACATTTTCAAGGAACTAACTCAAACGAGTTCCAGAGATTATTAAATAATAAAGTGATGGTTGTTGAAAAGATTTCAGCTCCTTCATTTTATGTTAGAAGAACTAATGAAAAGTTTGAATTCTATAAGTCTTCAAACTCTAAACCACTTACAATTATTGATAGGACTATAATGTCCTTATATGAAGTTGGTATTAAACACATTCAAAGTTTAAGTCCAAGTTCTAAGGAACAATTACCTACTGATTATAGATTTGGATTTGAATATTTACCAGAAACTAATGTATCTTCATATTCGTATGATTCTACACCAACTAGTAATTTAATCTTAACAAACATTCAGCAAATGACTGAAGGCGGTAAGGTTAAGAAAACAATAATTGATCCATCTATTTTAGAAAAGTGGTCAAATGTATTAGAAGTGCAAAAGCAAGATGTTATTTTTTATGGTGTCTTAGATTCAATGCAGAAAGAACAATTAGTAAAATTGTTAGAAATGAATGATAAAGAATTCTCACAGTCATTTGATTATGATATAGTAACTGAGACTGAAACTTCATTTACAAAAGAAATTTACAAACTTTTTAATCCAAACTCAACTAAATCAGTATTACAAGAAGATTTAGAACAAGAAATTGACGGTTTAATCTTAAACTTCGCAGAAGGAAAAAAGATAAAATCATTTAAGTTAGAAGATTTTATAAGAGAATCAATTAATGAAAGTCGCGAAAGTTCTCACATGTATCAAATAGCAATTGCAGATATATTAGAATACTTTACTAGTTATGACTTTAGTAAAATACAATTAGTTGAGGAAAGTGCTGATCATAGGTATATTGAATTAATGTCAGTTGTATTTAATGAATATATTGGTAAAAATGCTTCAAGATATATTGGAGTTAATTTTGAAAATGCAGAATTCTCTAAAGGAAACTCATTTAACCTAAACACTAACTTTATAAAGAACGAGAAGACACTCAGACATGTATCTAACGACGTATTATCAAGTTTATTCAAAATTACACTAGGAACATTTAGAAAGCAAAAGAACAAGTCCTCTGACATTTTAAATGATGACATGATAGTTCAATTAAATAATGTAGTAGATAAAATAAATGAAGTTGTATTCGTAGAAAACACTGATGAAAACTCTATTTACGATTATAGTAACTTTATACTTCACGATAAAATTAAAACTAAGATGAGTGTTAATGAGGCATTAACAGTAACATACGGAGAACAAGGAAAACAGCCAGTCAATATATTTGTTGGTAGATTTCAACCGTTTACTCTTGGTCATGCTAAAGTATTAGAAACAATGCATAAGGAAAATGGATTTCCTGTAGTTGTATTTTTAATTAAAGCAAAAAAGATAAAGAAAGGTGAAGAATTTAAAAGACCTTATAGCGAAGAGTTACAAATTGAAATGTTTAAAAATGTTCAAAAGCAATATAAATTCCTAAAGGATATTATAGTACTTCCATCAGCAGCGATAGATAAAATGTTTAATGAACTAAGACCTAATTATGAACCAGTATTATGGGGAACAGGATCTGATAGAATGAAATCTTACGGATATCAAGTAAACAATGATTCTTATAGAGATCAATTAAATGCTAGAGCTGATTTTGGTCTTTTTGAAATTCCAAGAACAGATGATAATATTTCAGCAACTCAAGTTAGAAATGCATTATTAGATGGTGATGAAAAGACATTTAAGAAAATGACACCTAAGGCAATCCATAAAATGTATGGTGTTTTAAAGTCAGAATTAGAGAACGTTATGGAGTTAGTTCCAGAATCAAAAGAGACAACTGGATCATTCATGACATTCGAACAATATATGAATAAATTAACTAATTAATTTTAGTACTATAAATAATAGATATATAATCTAATAATATAAAATAAAAGTAATAATAAATGGAAAATCAACATAGCGATCAACCAGGTAAATTGAACGAGAAAAAGCTAGTAACAAAAAGAGCTTATACTGAATCACACCCTGCAAAAACGGTTGGAATGACAGCTAAGATCAGAAATAAAATGTTAGAAGCTATCAAGGATGGTAAAGTAGCAACTGGTGAATTTGATAGAATTTTAAAGGAACTTTCATCTAACTCTAAGAGATGGATGAATAGAAATGGTAAATTATTTAATGTTTCTGAGGAAGGAATTTCATTATCAACTTTAGGAAAAAGAATTCTTAAAGGAATTACAGTAAACGAAGCTACCGAAGAGAATCCGGAAGTATGGGTTCCTAGTGGATTTGATAAAGCAATTTCAAAATTGCCAAACAGTCAAGTAACATTAGATGTAGTTAAAAAACTAGCAAAAAAACATAAAGTATTTATTGAAGATGCTATAAAATACGTTGAGTATGGATGGGCACTGGATTTACAAGAGAACAAAAACACGCAAATTATGAAAACTAAATTAGTAACGGAATCTTTTCAAGAATTTATTAGTGTAAACGAAGCAACCGTTGTTATGGATGCAACACAACCTGATGATAAAGCCTTTTTAAAATTCTTAAAAAAGAACAAAGTATCAATCGAAGTTATTGATCAAAACGGTCCTTCAGGATTTCCAGAAGTTGAACTAACAGGAAAAAGAGAAGATCTTGAAAAAGTTTTAGCATCTCCAGACGGATGGGATGATGCTGATTTAGCAGAATACATTGAAGAATCAGTAGTTAACGAAGCATTTAAATCTTCTAAGTTAAGAAACTTATTAACAATGACAGATTCAATGACATACGGCGATAAAGCAGATGCTGCATTACCTAAAGCATTTTATCAATTAACTAAAATGAAATTAGATCAAATCGGAGACGAAGATTTAATCGACATGACACCTAAAGAAGCTTATAAAGCATATGCTAACGATAGAGACACTGTAGTATTTTATATAGTTGATAATGACAAAGCAAATCCATTCGGAACAGGACAAGTTGCTCCTGGTGTTTTAGCATTAACAAGAGGAAAAGATTTCTTAGGAGTTCAATATGAATCAACAGGATATAGAAGAAAGAAGAACACTAAAACTTTAAAAGGTGGAGATGATAGAATGGCAGTTGGTGGTAACAAAGCATATAAAGGATACGATGCAACAGGAATAGCTTCAATTAAAAGAGCGGCTGATTTAGCAGATAGAGCAGTAGCATTTAGTTTAGTAAATACTGCAAAATCTTCTAAGGAAGATATAGCAATGAGAGTAGATCAAAAATCTGGAGCTACTGCATTTATGAATGATAAAGACTTTAAAGATGCAAACTCATCAAGATACAAAGAAATATTAGCAACTAAAGCTTCTAAATTACCATTAGATAAAATGGTTAATGACGCAATAGACGATTTATCATCGCAAATCAAAAATGGTTTAGCTAAAGGTGAAAAAGGAAGATATGGAGATATCCTTATTGGAAGAACATCTAAGGATAGAGAGGTTAAAATGAGAGACGCATCTAATCATATGTCTAGTATATTAGACGATTATTCAAGATACGTTGATTATACTAAACAAGCTGAAGAAGCTAAAGCAGATAAATACTCATCTAGCTACTACGAAAAGGAAGTTAAAAACTACGCCAAAGAAATTAAAGATAAATGCGCTAAAATCAAGAAATTTGATTACGCTTGGTAATATGAAAGAATTAGAAGAAAATATAACAACAAGTTCTATTACAGGAATGGGGGAGGTTACCCTACCAACAGCAACGCAAAATGGATCAGGGGATGTTCCTGCTAATTCAGGAGACGCTGAAAAAGAATATAAAAAGAAAAAGAAGAAAATGAAAAAATTACTAACATTTGAATCATATGTTAACGAAGCTAAATTTGACAAAAAGAAGTTAATGAAAGCGATGAAAATGGATGATGGTATTATTCAATTAGCAAATGGTGATGAATTTATCATATACAACCCAGATAATGGAAATGACGAAAACACTGCAATGTGGAATGACAAAGTTATATTTGCATTAGATCAAGACGGTGAAGAACACGAAGTTAAATATTCTGACATTGTAAGTTATAATGAATCAGAAGTTAACGAAGCATTTTCTAGAATGTCTAAGGATACGATAGAAAATGAATTATACGCTGCTTCACAAGCACTAACAACTTATTATGATTGGCTCAAAGCTGGAAATGATTCAGGTAAAGGCGAATCAATAGATCATGTTATATCTCTATTGAAAAAATGTAAAAGTAATATTAAAAGGTTTAATAAACCAGAAGAAGTTAAAGATACTGCATACGAATCATTAGTAAACGAAGCAGTTTCAAAGACTACTAAGATATATCAAATTGCAACACCAGCTCCTAAGAAGATGTTGGTTGAAGAGTTAGAAAACTTATTTGGTGATGATTACAGACATATTGTTACTGAATTTGATGACAACGAAGGATATGAATCTGTACTAGTATTTAATCTTACAAATAAAGATATTCAGAGAATACAAAATGAAATTGCAGATGTTTTAATTTGGGAATACTCAATTAAAAAAGGCAAAGAAATTACAGAATCATTAGTTACTGAAAAATTTAAATTTAGTAAAAAAGAAGTAGAAGCTGCTGCTAACTTAATAGCATCTGCAATTTCTCAAGCTGATATGGTTAAAGCAAAGGTACATGACTTAGAATATGTTAAAGGTAAAGGAGCTGGTTTTGAAATTTCAATTGACGGTGAAAAATATGATGGTGGAAGCTATGTAGTAAAAGATAACGGAGATGTTGTTAATGCTGCAATCGGTAACTCACATCCAAATGCAGTATACAATACAATAGGTAATAAAGATATTGCAGATGTTTTCATCAATATGGAAAAGTATGAATCATTAGTTTCTGAAGCTAAATTTGTAAAAGAATTTAACAAAGAAGTTTTAGATGCAAAAACAAAAGAAGAAGTTACAAAAATTTATCCAAATGCAAAATTCTATGTTGGTAAGTCAGATCATTTCTTCGGAGAACTAGATGCTAATTTATTCTTTAAAGCATATTATACTAAAGCACAAAAAGAATTTGAAATCAAATCAGTTTACTCTGGTAAAGGAAGTACATACGTTCATTTATACAATGAATCAATAGTTAATGAAGCAGCTACAAAATCTGCAGGTCTTGTACAATTTGCAGCAGATGAAAAAGCTGAAGGTAAAAATGCAGAAATTCATTTAGCAACCTTTGATGGTTCTGGAATGGAAGCTCAATCAACTAATAAAACATGGGATGATGGTGTTCCAGTAACAAAGAACTTTACAAGAGGAGGTTACAAGAGAGTAGCACCTAAAGGAGAAGTTTATATTATAGAATCAGACAATTGGTGGTATTTCACATATAAAGCAGTATGGTATGCCGTTAAGAGAAAGGATTATGGAACTCCTCCATTTGAATATTAAAATAAATAAATAAACAATTATGAAACACGTACAATTATTTGAACAATTTATAAACGAAGCAACTTGGGACCAAGGAGTCTATGGTACAGAATCATATCCTATAACTGATGGAGATTTAGGTACAGCGGCTTTTAACGGAAGACAGCTTGGTAGATATAAGTCAAGTGAAGCTAAGGAAATATGGAAAAAGCAAGGTACTGTAGTTTCTAATAAGAACGAGTATTCAACTCAAAAATTAACAGATGCTGCGTATGCTTTATCGGAACAAGGTGTTCAAGTTAAAGAAAAACAAATCCAGAAAGGTATCTTAGTTTGTAAAGAATTTAAGTATCAATTCACAGGAGGACAATGGCTTGCAACTTTCGGTAATAGAGAACAGGCAATGAATATTTATGAATTTATCGAAGCAACTGTTGCATCGAAGTATATCTGGGAGGGTGATAAGACTTACGGAACAAAATAATAAAATAATAAAATGAAACACGTACAATTATTTGAACAATTTATAAACGAAAAAGTATACAGAATGACTGGAATCTATAGTTCTAAAGGATTAGTAGGTAAGGTAATGCAGGCATTTAAGAAAACTATAGAAAAAGTTTCTTATGAAGGAGATCAAAAAGCAACATTAGCCGAGGTTAATAAAGCATGGTCAAGTTTTAAATCAACCGGAGAAAAGATTATCTTAGATGTTGTTGAAAAAGGGGCAAAGAGTATGGATTCAGTATTATTCGTAACAGCTAATCTAGATAAAGGATTTCATATTGACGAAATTAATAAATTAAACAGCGAAGATTCTAACCAATTATTCGTTGGATATGAATTAGTAATTAACGTTGGATTTATGGATGATGTTAACGGTAGCAAATTGTAT
>Ga0209302_10000147_pt1 | contig 44943 bp, 31 predicted proteins | sample ArcOceMetagenome_2_FD_187445 | JGI IMG/M metagenome (GOLD analysis project Ga0209302, IMG submission 187445) | Marine eukaryotic phytoplankton communities from Arctic Ocean - Arctic Ocean ARC135M Metagenome (SPAdes) (version 2) | ecosystem: Environmental > Aquatic > Marine > Oceanic | place...
CCCGGTGTTGCTGGCATAGATGGTCTTGCGGGAGCACCTGGCCTTGACGGTATTGCTGGACAGGACGGAGCAGCAGGTGTTGATGGTATTAACGGTCTTGATGGTACCCCTGGTGTTGATGGGGTCCCTGGTGTTGCTGGCATAGATGGTCTTGCGGGAGCACCTGGCCTTGACGGTATTGCTGGACAGGACGGAGCAACAGGTGTTGATGGTATTAACGGTCTTGATGGTACCCCTGGTGTTGATGGGGTCCCTGGTGTTGCTGGCATAGATGGTCTTGCGGGAGCACCTGGTCTTGACGGAGCATCTGGCGAGTCTGAATGGTGGGAATATAACGCAACCGAAGATGTCCTGTTTATCAAGTCTAAAATGGTTACTGTTGATATTTTGGATGTTGTTGACACTGCGTATGTACATAATATGTTGTATGCTGGTAATTTAGACACAGCTGTTATTGGTGGTCACCCTGGGCACCCGTCTGTAGATGGTATCTAAAATCTAAAATTTAAAATAACGATCTATTATACATATACTTTAAAAATATCGATGACTTTCCCATTACCTGTTGACCGTGGTATATCTCGATATTTACGAACGGTTGATTTTGTATCATTTCGCAAGACGTCCATCACTCACTATAACGACGAAGAAGCTTGGAATATCTACGCCTCTAAGATGCCTTTAAATTGTAAAGGCATCGATGGTCGAAAGAAGATTGGTCTACATTTTTTATTTTATTGGGCGTTACAATTCCCAGAGGATGCGAATACAAACGAGTGGTTTCAGCGTATTGTAAATTGGTTAGAATATAAAACATCGATTAAAATCATGTATTCTTTTCTAATTAGTTCTCGATTGGAATTTTTGAACGATATGGATATATCAAAACTGGATGGACGAAGGCGTTTCGTCTGGCGACGTTTATGGCACCGAGATTCCCGAGTATTTAAACGTGCATCTTTGGATTATAATATAGATGACAGACCTCAAAAACGTCGATATTGGGAAACCGATGGTCCACAAAACCACATGGCCAATACGATTCAAATGTACAGAAATGCACAGCAATGTTGTTGATAACCCATTCTGTGTGTTATACCTGTCTGCCCCTACACGGCCTCGTTCATTTTCACTGCATAAAGGGTTGAATGATTGGTATAGTTTCGATGCCGATAAATCGACTGAGTTGGCTTGTGTGTGTCAAATGTTTTGTTCACGCTTGAATGATGACCAAAATAGGGTGACTCAATATATGGGCTCTGCCACTGTTGATTTGTCAACGGTCACTGATATGGTCTATTCTCTGGTTATTAAAGACTCTTCGTCGACACCTCCACTACGTATGGGACAAGTATCTATTAAATTTGATATACCAGTATCAAATTTGAAACATTTACGAATACAGAATGAACAATTTGCAAGGGATATGTATAGCGCAGCCGACTCAAATCTGTCATGGATACAGGGGTTTGGGACCAAAGGACTGCCAGCAATCGTAGAAGGCTTAAAATATGTACATTCACCGTATTATGTCAACCACATGGGTGTTACGCTACCTTCTGGGGCTTTTTGTATGATACCCACAGTTCTTGACGATGATTTTTCTAAAGCTCTTCGGTCACATAAACAGCGTCTGGTGATTGCCTTGTCTCGTAATTGTATGTCATCCGACCAATGGATGGAAGGTATTATTGACATGTTTGGGTCCTCTATTAAATCGCGACATTTACGATGTTTATCTGTCGTTGCTGATGCTGTCACACTGCATGCCCGTTTGGATATTAAATACACCCCTGACGTACAATTAACTCCTACTCCCAAGGGTACTGAGCGTTGGGAAGTGCCTCGCGAACCAACTGAAAATGGTGGGCTTTCTTTTACGGGTGACTGCGAAGATTTTGCACGTGAAGTGTATCAACAGTGTAAGGAGCTGAAGTCCTGGATAAAACCGAGTAAAGATTCGATGATGGGAGTATTATCTGCAGTATTGCATATGTATGTGCCGACGATTGAACAGGGTGCTGTGGACTCGTCGGCGCATAGTAAATATATTACGTACGATGCTGCTTATCGTAATCATATTTGGGCTGCTTTACATCCTCGAAACGCCTGGCGCTTCAAAATGAAAGGCGACTGTTCGTTAAAACAGTCGTATAGTTTATGGCCCGAAAAGAAATGCGAACGCACATTGCCATTATTACATTTGGAAGGTACTGGTGAAGTATATCCAGTGGTCACGGGGCGAAAACCCGGCTACATCGCAAAAATAAAACAAATGAGTGACAGGGTGATGCGTGAAAACCCTTGTGTCATCGGCACGTCTACACCGGATATGTCGCTGCAATGTGAACACCGGTCTAATTTTTACAAATATCCCATTGCGTTTATGACAGATACTTTCGAAGACCAAGGTATATTAGACTACACGTATGTCACCAATGGAAAGTATGGGGTAGATATTTACGATTGGGCCCGTGGAAAATATAAGTTTCGAGCATCTTCTCGACATTCACCGGAAACAATGGAAAATATCCGCCGAATGATTCGGTTGGAGCGGCCTATTCTACCAATTACGACGGAATCGAAAATTCTAAGTGGGTCCAAACAGTTGGGTGGGTATTATTTGAGATTTGGAAAAAAAACACCTATTGATTCTCCAGGTACTGTTGAATACAAGGTCGGTCCAAATAATTGGTACGAAGTATATTTTAAAGTAGGCGAATTTGGTGGAAATTCGTCGGAATTAGATTTAAAAGAGTAATTTAATTATTCATTTCTGTTATATCTGTAGCTTTTAGTAATTTTGTTATGGCGTATTCAACTGCCTTTTCCGCATCACGCAGTTTAACCAATCTCTTCTCGAAATCATCAATACTGCTTTGAATGAGTGATATCTTGGACATTTCACTTACGATTAAATCGATGCAATTTTTATCAGAAGTCGTAGCAGATTCATGGTCCGTGCAAATTTCAGTGGCAACATGCGTGCTACGCAGTGACTTGATGTGGATTGTGTGTAAATCGCATAATTTCTGGATGTGTGTATTGGTACTATGTAGGCGGTGGTGATATGGATTTTCCCATTGCGTTTGACCAGTTCTGGAATTTTCCCAATATTGTCTATGTTGTGAATCGTATCTTTTTTTCCAACCGTCGTCGTGATGGTCGTCGTGATGGTCGTCGTGATGGTCGTCGTGATGGTCGTCGTGATGGTCGTGATGGTCGTGATGATGGTGGTCATCGCCATATCCATCATAGTTGACATCCTCATGTGTGTGTTGGGGTTTGGGGACCATACCTTCGACATTGACAATTCCTTTCAGAAACGAATAGAGTTGTTTAAGTTGTGGGATTGTTTCTGCCAACACTTCTGCTCTTCTTTCCATGTCACTAACTTTGCATTGACTTTTCATCAAATCGAACATTTTTTGTTCTGCTTGTGTTTTTACAATAGTTTGGTCTGATGTATGTGTTAACAGGTCTGCTAGCCGTCTTCTTGCTGGTTCTGCTTCATATCCATCATATCTACACATCAATAGATTCTTTCCGCTGCCATCGTTACTATTGTCGATGTTGCCGTCATATTCGGTAACGGTTGTATACCTATTAAAACCGTCACTTTTTTTGTATGTACGCGTCTTTCTATTGTTTCCAAGATGTACTTCGTTGAGGTGGTCATGGTCGTTGGTCTCCCAACCGATACCGAAACAAGCTGCCCCGTCAGCGTCTGTGTCGTACGGTACGGAACCACATGTTCTTGACCATGTGCCTGGTACTGCTGTGCATGCTACTATGGTAGTAGCAGCTGTAGCATCAATTGTTGTCTGTGTCGTTGCCGTGGTAGCGGTGCAGCTTCCTTGTACAAATACTTTTGGACTTGGATTTACGCGTGTTCGCGTGCATTCTCTATAACAGGGTTTGTTCATGTTTGTCGTCAGTACGACAAACTCAAGGTCTCTCCTAACTTGTTGCATTAAATGTGCAACTTCTTGTATTTTATGCTGTCTTCGATGTATATCGTTTAATTGACTTTCCATGTCCAACAGACTATGAACAATGGGTTCTACATTGGTGTTATGGACGTCGTGTCTAAGTTTGAAAGTTTTTTTGGGGGTGCTGGCAGCAACTCCACATAATAAAATAGTAACAATTCCATATTTCAACATATTAATGAAATACGTGAGTGTTTAAATACGGTATTTCCATTTAATAGAAATACCGTATTTAGCAATATATTTTTTTACTTAATATGTCTGTTCCTTCTTGCAGCTTGTTTGCAGGTCGTCGTTTCCAATACGGACCTGCTTGTGCGGTAGTTGATGGATGTCAACGTTTTTTGGTTTATTATCCTCTTGGTAGTGGTAAGACACTGGCTGCGTTGCATGGGGCGCGTACTTTTTTAGACACTCACCCAAGTGGTAAAATAGTGATTATTACGACGTTGTCTAATGTTTCCACAACCTGGAAAAAGGCCATTAAAATGTATCGTGAATCAACGGATGATGTGCATAAGGATGCGTTCAAGAGTGCCTCTGTGCATAATGTTGAGTGGTGGTTTTCTCAGAAAAATACAAAGGTTAAACACTATAATACATTGTTGCATCATTTGTCTAAACATGGTTATAGCCACCAATCAACGTTGTCGATGACTCCTGGAAATTTGATGAGAATTACGGAGAGTCGTTCTCAGAAGAGTGCTTTTCGAAGTGGTTTGGAAAGTGGCCAGCGTGGGATGTCAATGTTGAGAGCGGTTCTTCCGAAGGGTCCCTTTTGTTTAATTGTGGACGAGTGTCAAGAATATTTAAATATTTCTGCCAAGACTGAGTTGGTGAATGCGCTTGCGACTGCTGCGTCTGTGACTATTTTATTGTCGGCAACGCCTGTGCATGATTCTGTCCACTATGCGGGATTGCGTCGTTTATTGGGAAAGGTGAAAGAATCTATTTTGTGGACTGATTTTTCCGAAGAGATGCCTACGGTTTCCCAGAGACTGGTCAGGGTTCGATTAACGGCGGAGGAGTGGCGAGCGCATCAGATTGCGGCGGGGTCTCGAAATTCTTCCGGAAATTCTGAGAATGCTTATTTGACAAAATCCCGCCAGGTCTGTAATTCCAATTCTAAATGGACGGCGATAGCGTTGCAGATTGAGTCTGACATTGCAACGCATATTGCACCCGTCCGAATTGTGGTGTATTCTTTCTTTCGTGAGCATGGTGTCGATGGTTTTTTTGATTTCTTACAGCATCGATGGTCCTGTGCGGTTGAAAACAAGCGTTTATCACATCGACTTGGCGATTCTGTTGTGAAATGTTCTAAAATGGAGAAAAAAACTCTAAAGTGGTTTAATAATAATTCCTCCAAAGTAAAGATATTGTTATTGACAAGTAAAAGTGGAGTGGGTATTTCGTTGCGTAATGTGCGTTGGCTTCATCTGATGGAACCACAGTGGTCGGACGCCGACGACGACCAAGTTATTGGTCGTGCAACTCGCAAAGGTTCGCACCATGAGGTTGAGCCAGAATTGCAGGTTTTTCGTTGGATTGCGACGTCTCCTGTGCGGTCTTTAACGGCTGGTGAGCGTGTTCGTCGACAGATGGTAGATAAAAAGAGCCGTACTGATATAATGTTATCGACGATGGCCCGTAGTGGAGATACGTTTTTGAAAAAACTATTAAACAAATATTTGTAAACTTGAATATACAGTATTTAATGTCTAATTAGTTATTACAAATGCCTGATGTTTTACTCTTACTTTTAACGGCGTTGATTGCCCTTATTTTTTCTTATTTGGTTGTCACCGTATTCAATGTTGGGGGTAAACCTGACGAGGCATTGAATCGTGATTTGGAACAGCTTTTTATGCAGATTGGCGTCCAAATGTCTGTTGCTATCTTTTTGCCTCTGAAGGGTGGGTGGGAGATTGGGACGGACCTTGTTGCTCGTGTATTTGGCAATATAAAATGGTTGGTAGCTTTTGCCCTTTTCACTGCAGCAGTCGTGTTGATGCATTTTTACCATTATGAGGTTTTATCTATTATTGACGATGGTTGGACGTGTACGGTGATACCACTTATGAAAAATATTATAACACCTATGCTCCAAATTACGCGAGTATTATTTGCTATTGCAACGCCTGTTGCGAATGCCTTCATTATTATCCACGCACAAATAGTGAAGGCATGGCTTTCGACTTTTGCGGCGTGTAGTCATATTAACTTGTTTAAAATTGTCACCGAGATGTCTAAAGCTGTTATATCTTCTACCGGTGCTCTCTCTGACTGGTTTGGCGTGGGGTCTGAGTCTGAAGTAGGAGATGACAATAATTTTTACAAAAACGATTTTAACATTTCTCGACCTGTCAATCACACTCTCACTGCCATTTCGATTGGTCAAGAAGTATTGGCCTGTGCATGCAAGCGGTTTGAACCATTGTTTAATATTCTTTTTTTCGTGGTGGAGGAGCCCCACGTGACAGAGGCTATCAATAATGGATTCCAAACATTAGTCCGTATTTTCCAACTGGTGTTTCGCCTTCTCTTCCTCGATTTTCCAGATGTGTATCGTATTACTTTTAAATTAGAGCGTGCGGTTATGGAGAGTGGTCTTGCACTGGACTCTATTATGTTTAATGTCTTGCAAAATATCATTAAAATGATAACGCCTGAATTTTCATTGACTAAAAAACCAGAAGAAGCTATTTTTACAATGGGAGCAGAATTAGCTTCGGCGGCTATACATACTGCCGCCACAATTGGCATTAATGGTCCGTTACATGTTTTTTCGACAAATTCAACCCGTATGTCGGCATTCGACCCTGAAATATGGTCATTGGACCGTTCTTTTTCCTATATTCACCGGTCAATTTACAGCGGTGCGGTCTTGGTCCAGTGGGTTATCTATATTATGGAACGACTCGTAACGGACACTGTCAATGTGATGGATGTCTTTACGGATGAAAATACACCCCTCGAATTGAGTTGTGATTGGGCTCGCGACGTCCGTGACCATAAATATGTGTCTATTGGATATACGGCGGCTTGTTCCATGTATAATATGGGTATCTCTTCTGTCAATGTTGCGGCAATTACCTATGGTCTGGGCATTGAGCTATTAACCAAATCTATTTTTACACAAGAACAGAATGTTTTTAGGACACTGCAACGCTGGGAAGGTCCACATCTCCCGCGGAATCGAGTGTATACATGTGAAGAACGCGAAAAGATAACGGCGTACAACTTTGAAACAGATACTTATTATAAGGAGGGCTGGGTCTGGACTCAAGACCGTAGTAAATGTGGATGTGAACGTGCTTATGGTAAAACTCTGGATGAGTTTGATAAATACAAGAACAAACTACCATATTACAATCCATGGTGTGGCCAACCGTCTTTGAATTTCGACGTGTTTGCACCGTTGGATGCGTTAGTGATGCATGTATCTCATGGTATCCTCGGTCCTGGATTTGGTGATGCTTTTCCGTTCATCACGCCCATTCGTAACATTGAGATTAATATCCAATTTGGTGGTGGTCACTCCATTGAAAAATCGATAGCTCTCCCGTTTGCTTTACCTCCATTGACTCGTACTGCTATTGAATCAGTGCGTGTTCTCACAAGAGTTGTGTTGGCTTTTGGCGATATAGTGACCGGTAATTTCTTTAATTATCCTGTTAATTGTGGCCATGGTATGAATAGAGTACAACTACTGGCAAAATATGGTTCCGAGAACAAAGCAGTACAGGCGTCTGGTACTTTACATGACGAACAACTTCGGTGGTCGTCGTGTAAAAAGAAAGCTTATAAAGCCATGTCACCGGATGGGAAAAAACGGACGACAATTTGTGACAAAAACAACAATTCGCCTGGTTGTATGTGTTCCTACTTACAACCGTTGTCCGTCCAGTCCAAGTGTCTCTGCATTGCGCGTTATCCAGATTTGGACGTAACGTCGTCGTCGCAACAAGTTGGCGATTTAATTGAAAAACGTTTTACATCGGAAGATGTTTCGATACATTGGTGCAATTCGATGATTATTGAATGGACTTTTCAAAATACAGCCGCCTTTGCCGATGCCCTCGATTATATGGTGTCTTTAGGCCCTATAAACCCAACCTGTGATGTTATGGACCGCCTTGTGGCTGATGGTGTTAGTGCCATTGGCGAAAAAGTGGGAGAGCGTGACGAACGAGCCACCTCTGCCTATCTCATTGCGAATACACCAACATTAGAATTCACTGGTGAATTTATGAGTGCGTCATCAAAGATGAACCATATTAAAGATTTAAATTCTGAGACGCGTACGGGGTGTGTGATTGAACCGGGTGAGGAAATTGACGCCACAAATGAATTTGGCGATATCATATATGAACAGGACGAATTTGGTAATGATATTGAAGACAGGCCCGTTAAAATCATGACATCGTCCTCTTGGTCGTGCGAGGCCAGTGATAATTATGTTTCAATTGCGTCTCTTAACAAACTTACAACAGATAAAGACGAAGACAAGCCTGGTTGTCGTATTTGGGGTCGTGCTGATTTTTTCTGTTCAGCTGGTCTTTATGTGCGCAATAGTAAACGTTTGTCAATGAATATTGCTCGACAGTTGGTGAACGATGGTATCTCCATTATTGCTGGCAATTTTGCTGACGTGAATTTAGGAACATTGCCACGGTTGTGTGACTATGAGAGACAACAGGGTGCAATTGCCGCTATGGTGGCTGGTATTATTCCCCGCATTTCTTTGGAAATGAAGAAGGCATTTGCTAAATATATCAATATGTTGCTCCAATTGGTTTTTGTCCATACATTGCGAACAACGTTAGTACTGGTCAATATGGTGACGACAATTGTTCAGAATATTGTGGCGGACCCTACTTCTGTTTCAGCGGATAGCATTGAAGGTACATTTAAGTCTGGTATTAATACAATGGTGAGTGGTTATTTATGGGCTATCCGCTATTTTTTCCAGACGACTGGAGAATTATTGGACGCGATATCGCCGGGTGCCGGCGATATCTGTGACTCTATCGTTGACATCATTGATATGATTTCCAAACAACTCAAACAAGGGTTGATGGATTTAGTGGCGCTCGCTCTGAAAGTAATTTTTAATTTGATAGCCGCTCTGACTGGAGATACTTCGGCCATTGGACCATTCTTTGAGAACGCTTTTAAATTGTGGACCGAAATGGCACTGCTCATTATCAAGAAAATGTGGGACATTCTGGACAAAATATACGATTTCTTTGGACCCATCGGTGATTTCATGAAGATTTTAACATATGGTGTCTGTATGGCCATCAACGGTATTATGTGGGCCATTGACTCTGCTATCTCTGGTCTTACTTTCGGCTTGGGTGGTCTTGACTGGGAAGAAATGAAATGCGTGACGCCAAAATTGAGAGGTGAACACGGTAATCATACCTCCGGACCACTTGGAAAACATTTTCTTCGCTCTATAGACAATGACCATTTACCAAGGCGCGTGGCGGACACCCTCGATTGGTCAGGCTCCTCTGTCTGTGACCATTTCATGACTGGTGTTTCTGATTATGCCTATACCGATTTAAGACCCCTCGAAAAAGCTAGGTGGTTGGAATGTCTTGAATACAAACTTATCGGTATAGAAATTGCAAAATTTGTCGAGTCTGATAAATTTCCGACCGATTTGGTGTACAATTGGAAACGTAAATATATCTTACTCTATGAATTTGCAACTGCGATGAAAATAATAGTTGGTCAATATACGGCGGTCGGTATCACCGATTGGGCCAATGTGCGGATGTTGTTGTACGATGCGGGCTTAGATGCTGATTTGTATATAAGATTGTGCCAAAAGTTCATGTCCACAGCAGGACAAGTGATACACACTGTCGGATTCACCAATTTTGCGGAGTTTGTCTTTGAAAATGTCGACCCCGATTATAAAAATTCAGACAACCCTTCAACGACCGCTACTGCCTGGAAATCACTCACTAACGCAAAGGAAATGTACACCAACACCCAAAGCGTTTGGATTGAAAAAGATATGAGCAAACAACTATGGACCGCCATCGATGCGTCATACGAGGCACATACACATCTTCAAAACTGGTGGTCGACCATCGGGACAGACATTCCAGCCGAACAAACACACACAGAGCAAGTCTTTTCCAATTTCAAACTTAATTTACAATCGTTTTGGAAAGAGAGAGTACATACCACCAACAAGCACAGTAAGACCCCTATCCTTAAAACACCCGTCAAAACTGGAATACAAAGCTGTGGGGAACGTGGCAGTCCTGGGTGGTGTACAGACTGTGCAATTATGGACAATTTAATTGAAACAGTTATCGAACAAGGGGAGGCGATAGCTATTTTTTATTCGGGGAGATTCCCTAAAATTTTAAACAATGTGTCCGGCTACTTTGAAGAAATTGCCGAGTACAACAGCGATTTTTTTGAAGATATATTTGACCCATTAACATCGGAACATGACATTGAAATCCCCAAAACAAAAATTCGATGGACTTATCACGTCTCAAGAGATTGGACAGATTTCTTTTCGTCTTTTGGACAATATATTACAAATGGTTCCTTTGTCAACAAAACAGTGATAACCGAAACCACTGTGAATGGAACAATCGTAACGAGAGTCAGCGTTAACGTGACAAATAAAGACCTTTGGTTGGGTCAAATAGACAAGTTTTTAGACGCGTCCCGACATTTTTTGCAATCCACTGACGATGAATATATACCATTTTTTGGATATGGCTTTAAACATATGTATGAATTTATCTTATTCAGCAAGTGTGATATGGAACAATCCATCTACGTCACAACCACCACGGAAGAACAGCGCTTAGAATATATGGACACAGCTCTCATTACTTGCGCAATTATTATACTCTTCATTATCACGAATACCACCTGGTCCGTTATTCCTCTTGTTTGGTTGGCAAATACGGTGATTATAGGATTTATCGTCAAATATATCTATCTGTATATGGTTTATGGATATTTTCTGAATTGTTCTCCGGTTATCCCGCTCACTCTTGTGGAGGATATTAACAATTGGTACCATACTCGTATGGACCCCGGATGTTTTTACAAAGCTTTGCCGTTCATAGCTATCAACGCTACTGATGATACGTGCCTTTCATGCGCCTCTCCGCAAAAATACATTAACTGCGCGAATTACACAATCGTCAATTACGAAGATGGTATGCTCCCACTGAGCGAATTAATGGAAGATTATTCGATTGCATGGCCCTTTTTATTTTGGATACGGTGGAAATTACCAGATATTGCAATATTTGCCGTCAAAAATGGTCTTATAACGTTTGAATCGGTACTGGGACGCCTAGCGATGGGCGCTTGGCAAGAAGAACCCATTGACCCTATTTGGATTGATTGTTATAACGCTATGTGGTTGGACAATGTTCTTGTAGGTATTTTCGCGCTGCTCGCTGCCTGGATTACCACCAAAATGATGATGATAATATTCCAGACATTAATTCAGCTGGTTATTTTGATAATGTACATCTATACAACACTCAGCTATATGTCGCTGGCAGTTGAAAAATCAGTAGTTGTAAACTAGTATTTAAATAAAACATTTATTTATTATATGGCGTTACGTACTGGCGATATTATCTTGTTTAATGAACATCCCAACAGTTGCCTAATGGCAATGTTATCAGCTATTATACGATGTGCCACTAGAAGCGACTACTCCCACGTTGGTATGGTTATTGTCGACCCACCTTGGGCAGGGAAAGGTACCTACATCTGGGACTCGTCTAAACATTCAATACCTGACCCACAAGACAAAAAAATCAAGTTTGGTGTTGCTCTCGTTCGTCTTGAAGATTATCTAAAAACAGATGGGAAACGCCAGCTTTACAAACGCTCGCCTGTTAATCCTGCAGTATATAATTTATTCACCCAATCAAAACTAGAAAAATTACATGACAATGTGTACGGTAAACACTATGACCTATCCATCGGACATTGGATAGCTGGATTTTTTAAAGTTCTCATCCCACGTAGCACTGAATCCTTTTTTTGTTCCGCCTTTGTCAGTTATGCACTCGTTCAAGTTGGCATCCTATCCGAATTTACAGACTGGACTGTCATATCACCTTCTCTATTATCCTCTAAAAACGACGACAAGTTGAACTGGCTTATACCTTACGGTCCAGATACACCATATCCATAAATGAGTATAAATGGCTTTTGGTCGTAATCATCATGGCAAACTCGAGACATGATTACGATTATTTATTCAAACTTCTCCTTATCGGCGATTCGGGAGTAGGGAAATCCTGTCTACTGTTGAGATTCATGGACGAAACGTATTCAGATTCCTATATTAGTACAATTGGCGTTGATTTTCGGATACGCTCCATCGAGGCGGATGGGAAACATATCAAACTACAAATATGGGACACGGCCGGTCAGGAGCGTTTTAGGACTATTACCAGCAGTTATTATAGGGGGGCAAACGGTATCATTGTTGTTTACGACATTAGTGATAAAGAATCCTTTGAAAATCTCAAACAATGGCTACAAGAGATTGAACGGTACGCATCTAACAAAGTTACTATATCACTTATCGGAAACAAGTCAGATTTAAAAGAACAAAGACAAGTCTCCAAGTCAGAGGCTGGAGAATTTGCTCAGTACAATGATATGGATTTTTTAGAAACGTCGGCAAAAGATAATAAAAATGTCGGCAAATTTTTTGTACAAATAGCTCTGAAAATTTTAGAGAAAGAGGACGCAAACACGATGGCACAAACAAGAAAACATAATATATATTCAGAAGAGTCCATTAAAATAAAAACCGCTCAAAATAATCAAAATAACGGATGTTGTTAATTTATCAATTGTGTAGATTTAATAGACCTCAAAAAAGCGCGTTGACCAATTTGTTCATAACATAATTTTTCAGGCACCCAAAAAGAATCAATACCGCCGATATGGGCATATTGGTTACTTACACGGGCTGTTCCAGGGTTGACCGCTCGACGCGTACCACCGTCAACATGTGCACCTGGTGGAAGAGTGTGCATATTTGCTGTCTGTGGGGTATTGACAGCTGTACCATAACTCGCGCCAAAGGAGTCCCCAGTTGTTCTTGCATAATAATCTTTTTGACTTTCTAACCGACGTTTGGCGTAACAGTGAGCAACTTTGGACGCTACTTCATTGATACCTCGCTGTGTCTGTGCAGTGATTGCAATACCGACAGGCGAGTACATTCTTCGAGAATACCAAGAATACATCTGGTCCCATTTATTCATATCGCCCTTGTAAGCGGTTGTATAGTCCAACAAATGGGCATATTGACCATTTTGTCCAGCTCCAGTTGCGCCTGCCGTTCTATAGGTCCCACCAGTGACAAGAGCACCGGGTGGTGTCTCTGCTTTGTTTGTTTGTGGGGTCCCGGCTGTACCATAAGACATGCCCACTGATTTTAATCCCGCTGCTTTACGTAATATATTTTTTGCACTGTTTAACGTACTGAGTAGTACATTTTTCGTATTATCGACCATACCGAGGCGCCGACGCTCGTACAAACTCTTGGTGTAAGTCGCAGTTGCTGCGACATAGGCGTCGCGTGCGGCTTTATATGGACCTGTAGCGAGTTTGAGCTCGTTAGCAGCTTTGAGATAAGCGTCTCTCGTAGCTCTATAGGTAGTGGCATAGTCTTCGAGGTCAAAAGCGGTGACAGTGTACATGAATCCCAACAGTGTCAATTTTAAAAGTTGGTGCATTTTAAAAAAGAGAGGCACGCTTATATAGTGTACATTTTTATGACTATTTTTTAAGACTATTTTTAAGACTATTTTTTTATTTGTTTCCTCCTTCCCTTTATTTTGGGTGGTAATTTCATGATATCGTCCCAGTTACTCCCATCTCCTTTCTTTTCCTCCATATCTCCTTTCGTATTCATTAAATCATTCCATTTACGAGTGTCTCCTTTAATATTCTCTTCATTTGTTAAAAAAGATACCCCCCATCCAATTGTTGGGTTCTGCGCTACAAAACTGTTCTCCCAACTAGACTGTAGTTTTTCCACAGAATTTGAAATTTTTTCCAAGTCGTCAAGTGACATTGTGAGAGAATCATGTTCGTTATTGAAAAGCCTTTCCGGTTTTATTGCCATTTTTTCCAAATCATCAAGCGATAAATGTGTGGCGCCAGCAACAAGTTGTTTGTATTCCCGATGTCGGTTGACTTTTTGTCCTAGAAGTTTATTTTTGAGATACCTCCTTGGATTTTCTCCATGGACATTGACCAATAGCAACAGACCAGATATTTTTAAAAATGATGCCATTTCCAATCGATTTATTATAAATATATACTGTCTTTTTATAACTATTGAAAATTTACGACCCGTGCATCTATAAAAGGCCAGCGACATCGAGAATAATAATGGGAACCCGCTCTTCAAAAATTGACATACTACAGTGTCCAACAGATTACGACGCTGTCAAATTCAAAAAAATATGCACACTATTCGATAAACTCGATAAAGATTCAAATCTCGGTGTCTCCAGTGATGAAATCGAACATATCGCGGCGCACCATATTAAAAATTGTATTGTCCGGATGAACAGTCATATTATAACAAAGAGAAAGGCTTTGAAAGTTGTCCAAGAACAACTTTCAATCGAAGAAACGAGCCAACATGCCAAAATAAAAAGAGAATTTGAAACAAAAAAACAAGAACAAAACAGCGTCAATGATTCCAATATCCAACTATTGCAGAATAAAATTCGATGGTATGAATCATTGGATAAAAATGGCAAATCGAATGCGTTTATGACAGCTGTAATGCCCAGTGGTGAAGAACATATGGACTTTTGGTCTTTTTTCGATTACATGAAGACACGCTCTGATGATATAAAAAATATTACAGATTAATTTATAAATATTCGTGAAATTTTATTATTTTCTTCTTTTTTACACTTTCTTGTTTGTGTTCTCCAGTGGGAATTGCTGATAATTCTCTCTTTTGTCTTCCTTTATCATGCATAAATGAATAAACAGCAATAATAAAAATAAATACCATTAAAACAGCGATTGAAATAACCCCCGTCATTGATATATTCTTAAGTTTGGCCTGTAATTTTCGAATTTCCTTTTCCGCAAATTCGTCAACGCCATTTGCTGCACCCACCGCACCGGCAACGCCGTCCCTTCCATCTACACCATCCCTGCCAGCGTCACCGGTATCTCCTTTCTCACCCTTTGCGCCAGTATCTCCTTTCTCACCCTTTGCGCCAGTATCTCCTTTAGCACCAGCAGCACCTGTATCTCCTTTTGCACCGTTATCCCCCTTGAGACCAGCAGTACCAGTATCTCCTTTAGCACCATTAGTACCTGTATCACCCTTAGCACCACCATCCCCCTTGAGACCGGCAGTACCTGCATCTCCTTTAGCACCAGCAGCACCTGTATCACCCTTGGTACCATCTCTACCAGCAACACCAATATCTCCTTTGGCACCATCGTTACCCTTGGCACCTGTGTCGCCTTTAGCGCCATCTCTACCAGCGGTACCATCTTTTCCAGCAGCACCAGTATCACCCCTACTACCATCTCTACCAGTATCACCTTTAAATCCTTGAATACCCTGGATACCCATAGACCCCTGTATACCATTATCTCCTTTTAATCCCTGTGCGCCCTGTACACCGGCGAGACCTGTATCGCCTTTTAATCCCTGGACACCTTGCGCTCCTTGAATACCAGTGTCACCTTTTAATCCATGGATACCCATAGACCCCTGTATACCATTATCTCCTTTTAGACCTTGTACTCCCTGGATACCTTGTATTCCAATATTACCAGTGTCTCCTTTTAAACCGGTTAATCCAGTATCGCCTTTAAAACCCTGTACACCCTGTATTCCAACAGCACCAGTGTCTCCCTTAAGACCCATTAATCCATTATCACCCTTCAATCCCTGTAAACCCTGGTCGCCTTTTAATCCCTGTATACCACTCGTCCCGGTATCACCCTTCAGTCCCTGTAAACCCTGGTCGCCACGTATACCATCACGACCACTAAGACCATCATGTCCAAGACCATCACGACCACTAAGACCATCACGACCACTAAGACCCGAATCTCCCCTTAACCCTTGAAACCCGTTTATTCCATCATGGCCAGTGTCACCCTTGAGACCAGTGTTACCGGTGTCACCTTTAAGGCCAGTGTTGCCAGTGTTACCAGTGTCACCCTTGTCACCCTTGAGACCAATGTCACCCTTGAGACCAGTGTTACCAGTGTCACCTTTAAGACCGGTGTTACCAGTGTTGCCAGTATCACCCTTGTCACCCTTGATGCCAATGTCACCCTTGAGGCCAGTGTCACCGGTGTCACCTTTAAGACCAGTGTTACCAGTGTTGCCAGTATCACCCTTGTCACCCTTGATGCCAATGTCACCCTTGAGGCCAGTGTCACCGGTGTCACCTTTAAGACCAGTGTTACCAGTGTTGCCAGTGTCACCCTTGTCACCCTTGAGACCAATGTCACCCTTGAGGCCAGTGTCACCAGTGTCACCTTTAAGACCAGTGTTACCAGTGTTGCCAGTGTCACCCTTGTCACCCTTGAGACCAATGTCACCCTTGAGGCCAGTGTCACCGGTGTCACCTTTAAGACCAGTGTTACCAGTGTTGCCAGTGTCACCATTGTCACCCTTGAGACCAATGTCACCCTTGAGGCCAGTGTCACCAGTGTCACCTTTAAGACCAGTGTTACCAGTGTTGCCAGTGTCACCCTTGTCACCCTTGATGCCAATGTCACCCTTGAGGCCAGTGTCACCTTTAAAACCAATATCACCTTTAAGACCATCGTGTCCGTCGTGTCCAGTGTTGCCAGTGTCACCCTTGTCACCCTTGATGCCGATGTCACCCTTGAGGCCAGTGTCACCTTTGTCACCTTTGTCACCTTTAAGACCATCGTGGCCATCGTGTCCGTCGTGTCCAGTATTACCAGTGTCACCTTTAAGACCAATGTCACCCTTGTCGCCTTTGTCACCTTTAAGACCAAGGCGACCAATATCACCTTTGTCACCTTTGTCACCTTTGAGTCCATTGTGTCCAGTATTACCAGTGTCACCCTTTAATCCTTGCAACCCGTCGCGGCCAGTGTCACCTTTTAATCCTTGCAACCCGTCGCGGCCAGTGTGACCATCATGACCATTATCCCCTTTTAGGCCAGGACCACCATCGCGTCCGATATCCCCCTTGAGACCCTGAACACCGTCGTGACCATTGAGTCCGTCGCGACCAGTGTCCCCCTTTAGACCCTGTAATCCGTCACGACCACTCTCGCCCTTTTTACCATCGTGACCATTATCCCCTCTGACACCATTTATACCATTATTACCAGACTCGCCTTTTAGACCTTGCAAGCCATCATGACCATCATGACCAGTATCCCCCTTCAGACCGGTGTCGCCTTTTGGACCTTGTAATCCAGTATCACCTTTATCACCATTATTTCCTTTTAGGCCATGCAACCCGTCCCGACCAGTGTCCCCTTTCAAACCCTGCCTACCATCTTGTCCATCTTTTCCACTTATCCCCCTCTCTCCTTTATCACCTTTATCGCCCGTAGCACCATGTCTTCCTTCGGAACCATCGCGTCCAGTATCACCTTTCAGACCCTGGATACCTCGCACGCCGTCATTACCATCGTTACCATCTTTACCGCTGTCTCCTTTTAGTCCGATACCACCTTGTCTTCCTTCCAAACCACGAGCACCTGTATCACCCTTTAACCCCTGAGTTCCTGATGTTCCGTCGTTCCCGTCAATACCACGGTCTCCTTTTAATCCAATATCTCCATGTCTTCCAATATCTCCTTTTAATCCCTGTATTCCTTGTATTCCTTGTATTCCTCGCGTACCGTCTTTTCCATCTTTTCCATCATTTCCGTCGTTTCCGTCGTTTCCGTTAATACCACGCTCACCTTTTAATCCAATATCCCCATGTCTCCCAGTATCTCCTTGTATTCCTTGTATTCCTTGTATTCCTCTCGTACCATCTTTCCCATCAATACCGCGTTCACCATCTCTTCCTTGTAACCCGGTATCTCCCCTATCGCCCTTTAAACCGTATGTCCCAGTATCTCCCTTTAATCCCTGTATTCCTTGTAGACCATTGTCACCCTTGTCACCCTGTAAACCTGGAGTACCGTCACGTCCCCGTAGCCCATGGGTGCCAACAATACCGTTTAGGCCATCTTTGCCATTTAGGCCATCTTTGCCATTTAGGCCATCTTTGCCATTTAGGCCATCTTTGCCACCGTTGCCTTGGTCCCCCTTGTCCCCCTTTATACCAGTATCTCCTTTTAAACCATTATTTCCAACCTCTCCCTTTTCACCCGACATTCCTCTGTCTCCACGGTCGCCTTTCATACCCTGAAGGCCAGTATCGCCTTTCAGGCCTTGAAAACCAGTATCCCCTTTTAGTCCTTGAGCACCTCTATCTCCTTGTTTTCCATTGTTACCACTTTCTCCACGGTCTCCTTTTTCTCCCTTTAACCCGGTTGCTCCTCTAACACCATCTCTCCCAGATAGCCCATTGTTTCCCCTTTCTCCTTTTAAGCCATGAATACCTTGGGTTCCGTCTTTGCCGTGTTCTCCTCTTTCGCCGGTTAGTCCAGTGTCTCCCTTTAGTCCTTGTATTCCACGAATGCCGTGTTTTCCTTCAGTACCGTCTTCACCCCGGTCACCTTTTACGCCGTGGAGTCCCGGACTCCCATCTCTACCAGTAGTCCCTATTAGACCAATATCTCCTTTTATTCCATCTTTACCATCTTTACCATCTTTACCATCTTTTCCACTTTCACCACGGTCGCCTTTTAGTCCAGATAGCCCAGTTAGTCCGGTTAGTCCTTGAGTACCCGGTGCTCCAACCTGTCCAGCTATACCGTTTATACCAGCGATTCCACGGTCCCCTTTCAACCCGTGTATACCATCCCTACCATCTTTACCATTGTCGCCTTTTAACCCCATAGAACCATGGGTACCCGTTGAGCCAGTATCACCTTTGAAACCTTGTAGACCTTGAATACCAGTCTCACCACGGTCGCCTTTTAATCCAGATATACCAATATCACCCTTTCTACCTTGTATACCTTGCATTCCTTGTTTACCTTCAATACCATTTTCACCACGGTCGCCTTTTAGACCCTGTGTACCAGAATCACCTTTTAAACCATGTATACCTTGTTTTCCTTCTATACCATCTTCTCCACGGTCACCTTTTAAACCATGCGAACCGGGAGCACCCATCACCCCTTGCCTACCTTCAATACCTTGTCTGCCTTCAATTCCTTTTAGACCGTCTTTTCCATCTTTCCCATCTTCTCCACGGTCACCTTTTAATCCAGATATACCAATATCGCCTTTTAACCCTTGTATACCTTGTATTCCTTGTTTACCTTCAATACCATTTTCACCACGGTCGCCTTTTAGACCCTGTGTACCAGAATCACCTTTTAAACCATGTATACCTTGTTTTCCTTCTATACCATCTTCTCCACGGTCACCTTTTAAACCATGCGAACCGGGAGCACCCATCACCCCTTGCCTACCTTCAATACCTTGTCTGCCTTCAATTCCTTTTAGACCGTCTTTTCCATCTTTCCCATCTTCACCAGAATCACCTTTTGACCCAGTTCTTCCAATATCGCCTTTTAACCCTTGTTGACCGGATATACCATGCTTTCCTTCAACACCGTCTTCTCCTCTATCCCCCTTCATACCACGCTGACCAGGTGCACCCACAACTCCATGTCGACCATCATCACCAGTTCTTCCAATATCACCTTTTAGGCCGTCTTTGCCGTCTTTGCCGTCTTCGCCTTTCAATCCACCACTGCCTCTATCTCCCTTTAGACCCTGGGAACCTCTATCTCCTTTTAGTCCTTGGATTCCAGTCATACCTTGTATTCCATGCATGCCATCTTTTCCACCTCTCCCTGTTTCTCCCTTAATACCACGCTGGCCGGGAGCGCCAATACCCGTTTCACCACGAATACCGGGAGCGCCAATATCTCCCTTATCACCATGTAACCCATGTAACCCATGCAGGCCTGCATCTCCCTTTTCACCACGTTGGCCTGGCGCTCCTTGTATACCATGCACACCCTCTCTGCCTACCTCGCCTCTTAGACCTATAGCTCCCTGTATCCCCTGCCTTCCCTCTATACCCTGTGCACCCTGTTCTCCACGTCTCCCACTGTCTCCATGATGACCATCTTTGCCATCTTTGCCATCTTTGCCATTTAGACCATCTTTGCCATCTTTGCCATCTTTGCCATTTAGGCCATCTTTTGCGATACCGTCTTTACCATTCAGACCGTTCACACCGTTTATACCAGAGGAACCATGACTACCGCTTATACCGTTAATACCATTGATTCCATCATGGCCATTATGGCCATCGTGGCCATCGTGGCCATCGTCTCCGTCGTCTCCTCTATCTCCTCTATCTCCTCTATCTCCTTTATAAAAATGTTTATCATGGTCGTCATGATGAACTTCGTGATGAACTTCGTGATGGACTTCATGGTGGTCGTCGTGGTCATTGTGCCATAAATCTTTCCATTTTGTATCATGATTCTGATGAAAAAGACTGTCAGGATTATTAGATAATTTTTCAAGGTCCGCCATAGATAAATGGTCGATATCTAAAAGTCGACGAGAAATAATATCGATGTTTTTAGTGGAATGTCTATTACCGATAACGGTTTGGATAAAAATACAATATACAATTAACCACTTCATTATTATAAAAACTGGGGTATTTTATAGTTATTTTATGTAAACGTACAACACGAACAAAAATCGGTCAGTTGTCTTTGTGTGAATTGACAATATTATGCCACATAGAATTGTCATATACATCAGAACCAACTGGATTTAAATAAACACCCCACTTTGGGAGAGGATTAGTCATTTGTGAATAACTAGTCGTTCCATATTTATCCACATCAAGCGGCGAAGGAGTATACGGCTCTCTGTCATTTTTACCATGATGGTCTCCGTGTCTATGTCTACCATGTCTACCGTGATGGTCGTCGTGATAATCTCCGTGTCTATGTCTACCGTGATGGTCGTCGCGATGGTCGTCGTGATAGTCGTCGTGATAATCTCCGTGTCTATGTCGACCGTAATGGTCGTCGTGATAATCTCCGTGTCTATGTCGACCGTAATGGTCGTCGTGATGGTCGTCGTGATGGTCGTCGTGATAGTCGCCGTGATGGTCGTCGTGATAGTAACTATGTGTTAATTTGTTACGTCGACTTTGTCTTTGTGTGGCGGATAATTTTTGTTCTGTATCTTTTTCTTTTTTTGCTAATTTTTCCAATTCTCCAAGTGTCATTTTGTGTGACCGTATAAATGTACCGCGTCCATCGACATTAATGACAAAGCAAAAAACAGTGAAAGATAATACGATAGACAATGTAACAATAGACATTAAAAGTGGCATTATTGTTTATATAGTTATTTAAAGTGGCATTATTGTTTATATAGTTATTTAAAATGAAATGCATTTATTCGACAATATTACTAAAATGACTCAACAACTTTTCAATACTTTCGGCAGTGTGTAATTGTGACTCCGAACTACCCGCGTGCCAGTAGGCCTCCTGTAGAATTTTCAAATGGCTCGCCTCACTCGCTTTAAGCATGTTTGTCGTGCTGGATTTAGTCGCGACATCACCCAAACGTCTCCTCTCGTACAGACTCTTGGTGTAGGTGGCGGTGGCAGCGACATAGGCGTCGCGGGCGGCTTTGTACGGACCTGTAGCGAGTTTGAGCTCGTTAGCGGCTTTGAGATAGGCGTCTCTCGTAGCTCTATATGTCGTGGCGTAGTCTTCGAGGTCAAAGGCGCTGGCTGTATACATAAATCCCAACAATGCTATTTTTAAAAAGTGATGCATTTTAAAGAAAAAATACTACTTTATATACGGTATTTTATCAAAGGGTACACTACTCTAGATTACATGGTCTTGTGACAATAAAAAGTCAAATGGTAAAAATAGTCAAATGGCCATATGGTTGTATTTAGTATATTGTATAGCCCAACAATAATATGTTAGCTATTTTGTTACAAACTATTGCTGCTATTGAAGCAGTTGGAGTTCGTCAAACAACAGTCCTCACTGAAACGCATCTTCAACCAAGGAAGCGACCACCGCCCAAGTCTAAAAAATTAATTCCCCGTAAAAACCCACGCCAGTGGAAAGGTGTTTATGAACATAAAGATACACCGATACATCACCATTGAGTCGTCAACTATTAAAATCACATATGGTTATAATTAGCGTATAACTAAACACCGGTATAAATGTATAACCATTGGTTGTGATGGTAAGCCGGTTACGAGTAGATGTTCTGAATCCACTAATTCATTCTCCAGCCGAATGTCCTGTTTGTTTGGTAGATATGTGGTCCTGTGTTACGCTATCGTGTGGGCATAAATACCATCTCAAATGCATAGGCGCTTGGTTTCTACGACAGGAAAATTGCCCATACTGTCGACATCCCTTTTCTGCCCCACCACCGCCACCACCGCCACCACCGCTTCCACCTCCACCGCCTCCTCCGCCGCCTCCGCCTGATTATTCAAGCGGTTCCGATTCGGAGCAACAGCAAACAACTTCTCAATATGCCATTCTATGTGGCTTCTGTTTCGGACGGCGACGACTGTCGCCGATGCGAAATGTCCGACGGGGGCGCTCTTCGACTTTTTAAAATACATTGTCCCATCCCATTCATTAGAGCCTGATTTTTGGTGGAACTCTCGCATTGCCTCTTTAAAAATTGGTTTTTTTGAGACGTTGACCCGAATTGAATGTCCCAAATTCTCTACAATCTCCATTGCGGGAGTTCTAATGCTAAAAGAATCATACATTGGTACCGACAATGTAGTGAAGTCAACTGTGGACCAGTCCCATGGTCTTTTAAGAGTGGGCGGGGGTCCACCGAGTTTGACTAGCTCAATACCTGCACAGAACTGTGCCCTAAACCCATACTCAATTCTCCCATCTTCACCAGACTCCGACAATGTCCAGCGGATTGGAACCTTGACGACAGAACCCTTTATTAATGGGATTAGTCCTGTAATTTCCTTTTCTTTATTGTACATATTAATAAACTGCTTTTTATGCCCACGTTTCGTATACGCAAATGTCGACAATCGAATTGTACGAGTAGGGACGGAACAGTTGTCCCAAAACTCTTCAAATGTTGAATATTGGACCACTGCGCGTCTCAATAACTGTTGGTCAAAGGCAATCTGTGCTGCATTTCTCAGGACTGACGTCGTCGCTAACAGCCACTCGTTTGAGACTTTTAAACTACAAAAATGTTCTTCTCTTTTGAAATCGTTGACAGACGCGGCACTTACTACACATGGTTCGGTTATCGTGGACCATTCGCCGTCAGTTGTATAAAAATAGACGGTATCTCCAAATGCACGGGCGGAATTAATTTCTTCACCACTGTGAAAGCCACGATGTCTTAGAAATCCCATGGGGTCTTTCAAATCACAAAACAATACATCTTTCAACGCGAAAATATTCATTTATACTTATATGAACAAAGACAAAACACAATAGAATAAATGTAACATAATCTAAAAATTGCCATACTTAATATTTAAGCAATCACAGTCGTCATCAATGTTGTTTGATAGATTTGTCTTTGTTCTTTTCTTATTATTTTGTTATAATTGGTTTTTACTGGGATACTTGTACGACTCATCGGTCAAATATACACCCATTGTTATTATGATACTATCTCTATGTATTGTCTGTGTAATAACACTGTTACAATTGCAAATCATTGTCAAACAAAAAGTATTGAAATTAAATGAAAAATGGGCTACTATAGTCTGGTCCGTTGTCCATATCATCATTTGTCTACTTATATTGTCGGACGGTCTGGAAATAGCCAACATCTTAGTCATTGGGATGATTTCAGGCCTTCTATTGACAACCATAATAGTCGTTGTTGGAACGTGTTCCTGTTATGTAATTATGCTCAATGGGTTGGAATGGTATTCGCATCTTCATCTTACCTGTATTTGTTTTTGGATAGTGGTCCAATTCATGTCAATACGGTTACCGGCGACCGACTTGACCTATACAACAACTGTGCCCATCGTTGCTATGTTCACTTTGAGACTGGTTGAATACATCCCAGAGGGTTGTTCATTGTCTTTTATCTTAGAAAGTGGTCTTTGGTTAATATGTATTGTCCTACATATCGTGTGCTACACAGGAGGAATGTCCCAAATCTCTTTCTTTTGGGGGACGACTGTTACTATTACAGGCCTTATTATTTTCAACCGGTATTTTTATGCGGCATTACTCATGGCTTCTTTACCGTTTATAACGATACCCTTTCTCATCTACTTTATAATTCAATGTCAAAAGGGTGCCACTTTCAAAGATACCTTTTTGAAAATGTGTACACTTTATGAAGAATGGACCGCCATTCCCATTCCAGAATTATTGCCATTAGAGATGCACGTCGAAAGCGAGACGGATTGGAGTGAACGACTATAATCTATTTCTCACCCTGGTTGTAACGAAATAATGGTTGACAAGCCATTGCCGGATAAGTCTCCACATCAGTCACTACCATTTTAAACCGTTGGAGAAGCTGGATATCACAATCGGCGCTTCCGGTGATTCGCTTGGCGTCGTTTTTAGCGGCAACTTCGGGAACTACATCTTGTTCCAGAACAAGATTGCGCGTACCGGATATGATACTGTACCATCTTTGGCAAGAATAGTGATAAGTATAAACGTCCATTATATTTAAAAACACGTTGTTTATATATTATTTTTTTACAAGTTTACGACGTTTTGACACACTATCATCGACAACCGAGGACCTTCCTCTCTTATTTAAAATACGCAAATGATTCTGATATATAGAAGTATCTCGGTGCTGTTCCGGTTCGTGCGTTATAAAAAAACAAGTATGGCCTTCTATTGACTCACACCAATCGCGCAGAGTCTCTTGGACAGAATTTATACCCATCTGGTCCATCGAAGTACAAGCCTCATCCATAATCAACAGCGGAAACCCCACAGAATTCATATCTTTCCAAGCCATAAACGAGGCCAGTTGGACACGCCTCCATTGTCCACCAGACATGATGCCAGAATTACCAGGGCAAATGACATGGCGCTTCAGTCTCTCCTTTTCGTCAAAAGAAGCCTCCAAACGAATGTCATCCATCTTAAAAAATTTACGAAGCCAAACAGTCGTCAAAGCCGTAAGCTTTTGTACTGTATGTTCCATTGCGTAAGTCTGAATACCATGCGCACCCGTCCAACGAACAACTCTGGCAGTATCTTGTAATTTGGCGGACTGTATTGCCAATTCACTCTTCGCACTGGATAACACTTTCTTTGTCAAGGTTGGTTCAGAGACAGAGACCGTATATGGACATGTTTCATCGACCAATATTCGGTGATTCATAGTGAGAGTGTCCACTGTGCGACAAAGTTCCTCCCGCATACTTTTTGTTTTCACATATGTAGTGTACTCACTCAAAAGGATACCGTATTCGGTTCTTAGAATATTCTTTTCGGTCACAATACGGTCACAATCGATTCGAGATTGTTTAATATTATTGTTGATATTGTGAAGGGATTTCACCATTTGTAACAATTGGACTTGGTCGGAACGTGACCGAACACTCTTCTCCACTTCACAACGCGAAGACTCTGCAAGCTTTAAAGCACTTCTCGCCTTCAAATTGTCATCTCGAGCTTTTTGAAGGCTGTTATGAAGTGTTCGTAGGTGGTCTTGGTGCCCATTTTTTTGTTCAAAAGGCCTTTGACACGCAGAACAATGTCCTTCCGATTTGAAGACCGCCAGTAATTTTTGCGCACCATCGAGTTGGATTTTTCGGGCAATTGACGTTGTTTTACATTGTTCGGCATGAATTGTACTTTCTTCCAACGAACCAACTACCTCCGGCACGGGGTCAGCGGCTATCTCCTGCCAGTTGTTGGGTAGTTTTTCCAGGACTGTCGCTCGACACGCTTCAAATTTAAGAAGACGAACACGTGCCTTGTCAGACTGTTTCGTAACGAGCTCGAGCTCTATAATTGATGGAGCCTCCATTGAATCTGGATTGTCGCCAGACCTTTCATACGTGGATTGTATAGACAACAGATTTTTGGAGGAATTGCGGATACGCTCTGACTGTCTCGCGTGCCATTCGTCGGCCATTCGAACGTTTCTAGCATGGCGAACACAGGCTTCTTCATGTCGCTTTTCAGACTGGTCGACAACAGTACTTTGTACTTGTAATGCAGATTTCAACTCTTTTTGTTGGGTTTTCGCCCAGTTATGGAGACGAATCCAGGTTTCCATATTTGCTAGTGATTGAATCTCGCTTTTAGCATTGATATCCGACGAATCTATCCAACGTGAGACACTCTGCTGACTCCACACTGAATTACGTAGGAGCCAGGAGTGCAGCTCATTACCAGTGAAATCCATGCCAAAAATTTCAGAAGAAATGGCACGTTGCGTCCCGGATATCGTTGAACGGGTTCGGTCGATATTATTGATAGAAAACGTCACCGTATGCTTTCGTTTTTTAGATATTTCCAACGTTCGGACAATTTCCCAACTCCCACCATCCTCGAGGCTTCCATATACTTTGACACAAGCCGTACCAGTACCACCATGGACTACAGACCACCCACAATCAAATGGCAGTGCAGAGCGACCATCCAATGTACCAGTCACAACCCAGAGCCAGGCACCGGCCGTTACCATTGATTTACCAGCACCATTCGAAGCACCTGGCTGGTTATACTCACCAGAAATCAAAGTAAAACCCTGACCAGACAAAGGAACATGCACAGGACCGACAAAAGGTCCAAAGCCACTAATTTCCATACGGACGGGACATATCTTTGCTGGAGTTTGAAGACGACTCTCATTAGCATTGTCCGTCATCCACGCCAACATAGATTTCCAGGCCACACTCTCAACATCAATAGTATGGCGACGCGCATACTCGCGCAACAATTGCTGCTGGGTCATCGCAATCGGTTGGTCAATACGTGTCTTCGCCACCGACAATATTTTTCTAACGTTGATATCGATACCACGCTTTATCAAATCGGCCACGAGAGGACCTTCCACAGTGCCAACCACCACAACTCGGTCATTGGGACGCAACAGATGGTTTTTTAATTGCAATTGTTGGGGAGTCCACTTGTACTGATGCTTGCCAATATCAATAGGGATTTTGTAATCAATTTTACCAACATTATCCAATACTACCAATGCTTTCTTATCTTCAGCCTCAGATAATGACAACTGGTAAGGAGAACCAAGATAACAGATATTGCCGTGCACTTGGGGAGTATGGTAATGTCCAGAATACACGGGACAACCAGTAGTAAAGGCAGAAACAGATAAACCCTCGGTTGACACGCGAGACGCATTCAATTTAAAACCAATAATATCAAAATGGCCAAATATACATTCCACGCCCGTATTTTTAGCGAGAATCGTCTCCAATTCAGCATTGTCGCGTCTCCAGGGTACCCAAAGGCGATTTTCAAGGACAGTTGGCTCGTCCAATACGGTTATATACTTTGAAGCATACTTAAAAGGGGTCAGACCATGTTCGGTCTCAGAAGCATCGAAATAGTCATGGTTTCCTGGAATCATGACCATTGGGACGGTCCATTCGTTCGCAAAAAAACGCATGAGCTCATTTAAAATATCCACGGGAAGCGTACCCTTATTATAGACATGGTCAAAAAAATCCCCCAAGAAACCAACAGGGAGAGCGCGGTCAGTGGCTTCTTTATGGACACGGCGCAAGACCTTTAGGCTAGTTTGGAATGTTTTTGGGCTTAAATGCAAATCAGAAAACAACAGCATTTATTCATTAGTCTTTATATATTTTATACTCTTAAATTCACATATGACTAAAATGTATTATTTAAAGACATTTACAATTTTGTAAATGTCTTTTACACAATACAAATCAAAAGATTTGCCTAACAGGAGGACCATGCTCCCAACAGAACCAAAACAACCAAATAATGCCATCCCCACTCCAGAAAGTTGCGAGGACGAAGATTGTAATCCCTTGCCAGAAATCGAAGGTTTAACACATGAAGAATACATGATGATTAGATATGGAGGAAACAGTGAGGGTATTGATTTCTCCGACTCTTCCTCTGACTTTGACTCTGACTCTTCCTCTGACTTTGACTCCGACGATGGAGATGACGACGATTCCTCCGACGATTCCTCCGACGATTCCTCCGACGACGACGACGACGACGACGATGACGATGACGATGACGATGACGATGACGACGACGATGACGATGACGATGACGATGACGATGACGATGATGACTCGTCGTTGGATATCGTCGTCATACATTTTTCACCACGTAACATGCTTAAGTTCAGTGCGAGAGAATTACAATTTGCGAAAATTGTTGGCGAAACCGCCAAAAAAAAAAGAATAGTAATTCCCTACATTTACGATGAAAATGGTAGACTTAGACCTGCACACGATAGAGAATATTTAACCACATCCATAAATCGATTGGCTACAAACACTGAAAAAAATCAGTTATTCACGGACGTTCGAGACACTTTATATAAAGATTTAACCATGGATATCTTTAAAGCCGTATGGGGTGGTCTGAAAAGCAAAGAATACTACGAGAAAAAAGAAAAAAAATTGAAGAGTGAAATAAAAAGAAAAAAAACAGAAGAAATGAAATTTAAAAAAATGCTCCAGAAATATAAACTACCAACATCAGATGAGCGCGGGTCCAACAAAAGAAAAAAAGAACGTAGTACTTCCACCAGAAAACAATGTAAAACATTGGACGCTACAATTAACGCTGGGAAAAAAAGATGGTCCGACCAAAAATACTATTTTACTCAATATATTTTCAGAAATAAAATTGAAAAAAATACACTACCACCAAATCCACCTGTCACCGACGAACATCGTGCGGAAAAATTGCGGATTTTCGGTATTGCCGACGAATCAACGTGTATCGTGACTGGGATGATTTCATCCGGTGCCGGTGACCACATGTTTGAAATTAACGGATATGCCAAAAAAACAGGGAAACATGGCCGATACGATTGGTGGAACACCGTTCCAGTAGTAGGGAAGTGGAACAAACGATACAAAAAAATACCAGTTATGGGACCAAACGGACCCGTAAAAATCGATATAGGATTATCACTCTTATTAGATGCCGATATTGCGGATTCGCAACTAATCACTACAGAACAACTCTCCAAAGCCACTGAAGAACAACAACGTCTATATAATATGTTTAAAGAGTGGAAAGAATATTGTATTCAACAAGGAGCGTCATTGTATTTTGAATTTGACGATGACGACGACTCTTTTATGGCAAAAAAAAAGGCTCTCTATCTGGAAATGTGGCATTTAGAATAGAATTTAGAAACATAATATTTAAGGATAATTATTATTTGTAACAATGCCCCACATTTATAACATTTCAACTAAGAAAACTATCACAAACTGGACAAATAACCCTATAAACTGCAAAACAATGTCTAAACTTCTTAACGACTGTCTCATTAAGTCTACGAAAACATCACCATGCAGTGTTTATCGTACTTTATTATTAGAATGTATAAATACAAAAAAATAATCATTTTTTATTTGATTTTTTAGCCATGAACGCATCCAGTGTACTCTGCTCAAACGCGGCACCATGCACCAAACGCGGCTCTGGCCATTGATTGCGACCAAACTTCCAATCATACCCTCCAGCTTTCTCGGACATGATGTAAATATCACCATGGTTGCAAGTAATGGTGGCCGCATGACGTTGTTTGACAGCATTGTCCGCTTCAGGAAAGCGCCATTGGTACGTCAACTTTGTAGACTTGCCCAAACACAAACAAATGATTCTCTTACGCTCTCCATCGCCATGATAGTTAATATTGGACTTGTGACCATAATAATGGTTACCCTCCGCAAATAACCCCGCTGCTTTAGACGACAACGTCCCAAGCTTCTCATGGACATCGTTCAAGTAGGGTAACTGGTCAAAGGCTTTCACTGTGGAGGTACAATCCCCTTCAGTAATGGTAGTAAAGTATTTCACAGGGGTTGGGGGGCTATTAACCCGAACATAGGGTAGCCACTCCGACTTCTTGGATGGATGGACCACTGCACCCGTTTCCGGGTCTTTAAATGGTTTTCTGGTCGTTGGGTTCACTAAATTATAGTCACAGACTTTTTCTTGGTATAACGCCATTTTTTCCTCAAAATCTGACGCGTTTATGTCGGGTACATACGCGCCAATGCTTGGAAAAGCTTGCTCTTGACCATTTGGACCGAATTCAATGTTGTAGCGTGCATTCTTTTTAAGCATCTTGTGTTGACGCGAGTTATAGTAAAGCCGGTCATAAGGAAAAGAACATTGTTCCTCAAATAAATGGTGCGCCGCTCCTTCCCCACAAAGAAAGTCAGCACCGTTGCGTATGACCAAAACGCCCGCTTCAAGGTCGGCCATTGAACGTTCGCCAGGATGGGCTGCCACGGTAGACATCCACGTGGAGGAAGCAACCCAATCGGTTTCAAGGGGAATGTAAACAGCTTCACCACCCTTTTCCAGAATAGTCGCCTGAATACCTTTTAATTCGTCAGGAGAAAACCCTTCCTCCGCCATACGGCCTGTGACACTGTTGCCAACACCTCCTGCATGGACAGAGGCTTCACAAAACGTGATTGCAAAGCGTTCGCGGTCCTTTCGGGTGGTTTGGCGTTTGGAAGGGCGCATAGAATCTTTATGAACAAATTGCATGGTCAAAGATTCTCTAAAGCTTTAGAGAATTGTTTCGAGAAAAAATAAAAAAAATAAAATCTCTAAAGAATCTCTAAAGCTTTAGAGAATTGTTACAAGAAAAATAAAAAAAATAAATTCTCTAAAGAATCTCTAAAGCTTTAGAGAATTGTTTCATGAAAAAATAAACGCATATATAAGGAAACTATTGTTTGTTTAAAAATGACTCTTTCTTTGAAACTTTCCTTAACACTTTTTTGTACCATGCTCATTGGAACACAAGCGGTATTTGCCCCGACGAATACCGCTGCTTTGAAGGCGGCTGTTGGGACTTGCACATATGCCGGCGCTTGTACGGGTGGATGTTTGGGTGAAACAGCGGATGGCTCCTGCCCATTTTTTGCTGCTTCGAACGATGCTACTGGCAATCAGTACGGTGTGATTGGTGATTGGGACACGTCGCAGGTGATGGATATGGCTCGCATGTTTTATGGTGCCATCGCGTTCAATCAGCCGCTGACACACTGGGTCACGTCCAAGGTGACGGATATGGAGGGCATGTTTAGGAATGCCATTGCGTTCAATCAGCCGCTGACGTTCGACACGTCCAAGGTGATGGATATGCGTGAAATGTTTTGGCGTGCCTCGTCGTTCAATCAGCCGCTGACGTTCAACACGTCCCAGGTGACGAATATGGGGAGCATGTTCCAGGATGCCACATCGTTCAATCAGCCGCTGCCGTTCGACACAGAGCAGGTGACGACTATGGAACGCATGTTTCTTGGTGCCATCGCGTTCAATCAGCCGCTCAGTTGGGGCGCTCCGGCATGTCCAGCTGGTGAATTACGTGTCTATGATGGTGCAGATTGTACGGTTCCGGTTGAATTAACCTGTGCGGAATTAAAAGCCGAATATCAGAGTTCATCAAGAGACTGTGGATGTTAGGTCCATAAATTCCATTTTGTAGAGAATGTGAATCAGTCAAAAAATGTTTGCGTACAAAACATGTTTGCAATGTACACATTTTCGCGCACGCTATTTGTTTTGCACGCAAACATACTCAAATACTAAATATTTATAGAGATATATGTTTCTTTTTTAAAAATCTATAAAGAATCTCTAAAGCTTTAGAGAATTGTTCAAAAAATAAAAAAAATAAATTCTCTAAAGAATCTCTAAAGCTTTAGAGAATTAAGTTCAAATAAAATAAAAAATTCTCTAAAGAATCTCTAAAGCTTTAGAGAATTGTTTCAAGAAAAAATAAAAGTCAAAGAATCTCTAAAGCTTTAGAGAATCTTTGAGAATATAGATTAGAAAATATCTATTATACAAAATTTAGAACTATTTAATCTCTGTATTATTTAAACACTATGCCGAATATCCGACCATTACAATCAGTCTCCGTTCAAGGTTGTGTCATCCCCGTCGGTGGTTCTGTGCTGTTAAAACCATGTAAAAAGTGTAAAACTATCAGGGATGGCTTTCTACGCGCTATAAACGTCTCATCAGTCTCTCAAACATTACGACCCTCGAAAACAGCTCAAAAACAATGGCCAGAATTTGTTCCAACAATTATTGGAGATAACAATCATGCTTCTCTACCAATGGCCTGGGACAACCCGTCTATCCGTTTTGAGATACTGTCTCTCCCCAATTCACAGCTCCCGGGGGCTGAAAGGGAGCTATTGGAGTTGGAAAAATACACAGCACGTGGGTCAACATGGACCATGAAAGAATTAGTGTGTGCTGTCCCGGCACCGATTGGCTCTCCATTACCCGGACCGAATAACCCCAAAAATTACATGGGCTATGACCGTACCAATTGGCAGGTCTTTGTCCAGGACATACAGGAAGGCGAAATACACGACGTAGATGTTATTGTTGGCCATGGCGTTCGTTTGGAAACTTATTCCTGTGCTGAAAACGAGATGGCCTATATTTTTGAGACATTGTCTATGAAAATAGCTTTCATTGTCTCCAGGGGTGGTGGTAGTACCTATACACCACCAGACGACTCTCTTCGCCATTTCCTCGACTCAATCGGTACTTCTGGGTGTATATCATTGCTTCAAAAGGCTATACGACGACGACCGTTCCAGATGCAACACCCTGAGACGGACGAGCTCTTTCCTACGGTGGAGGTTGTGCGTCGTATAGCGACCCGTTCGTGTTGTGGTTATCAGCAGGGTTTTTTTTTACCGAATATCGGCAAGTTTGTTAGTGGCTTTCAACACTTTCTCAAGCGTCTTTTCATTATTGCGGCGGAGGATTCTATCTACATTGTCAATGATATGTTTGACATGTCGATGTGTGCGTTATTGGCTTCTTTACAACCGACTTGGGTCTGTAGCCCCGTGGACACCGAGCGTATAGTGTCGATTGCGGTGAAACTATTGCAATCATCTGTCACTAGTCATTACGAGACGTCTTCAACCGTGTCGGTTTGTGGTGATTTTCAAAGAGCGCTTCCAGCGGCGGTCCAAGCTGAAATGGGTGGAATGGCAGGTGACCAGCGTATGTTGCGTTGGCTTGCGCTACATCCAACTGATTGTAACCGTATTGGTACAATGGGCCTGCCGTTAAGTGGTACGGACCCTCTGGACATCTACTGTGACCAGCATCAGGACGGACGTTTAGTTTGTCTTCTCGAAGCAAGCGGTACTTTCCCACAACTACTTTCATCGGCATTCCATGCTGTTTCTGGCTTTAATACCCGTCGTAGTCCATTGGGAGAGCGCTCATTATTGCAGCAGATGGTTTTCGACGGATTGAGAGCCTCTAGTAAAATTTTAAGGGGTATTGTCCCTTTGATGCCGACAGGTGATGGTCCGGAGATTGAGTATGATTTGAATCATGGAGCGTTAGCCGGTATGGTGGGGACGATAGAGACGGTGTACAAGAGGTCCAAGTACTTTGTCACGGTCTCGAGTCGTGACATCGGCAAGTTTGTCGTCATTCCTAAACCAAGCCGCGACAATAAGAAAGGAATGGGGGACATTACACCCGAAACACGTGACGCTATTCTGAAACAAGTCAAAGCGATGCTCTCTGTGGGTCGTCGAGTGGGTAATCCGGTCGAGGAGGCTTTCAGAGGGAAAACCATCCGACTGTGTGATGATATATGGTCTATCAATGGTAGACCATGGTCTGAAGTTCTTCATCAAACGTTCAAGCTTGTGAACGAGCCTGATTGGGCCAGATTGGGTGCTTCGAGTGCTGCTGTTCCCTGGACAACGACCTTTGTCGGTCGATGGTCTTTGGAGTGTCGTCAGTTTGTACTGGGTCGAATGGCTGGCTTTGACCCGTTGGTTTTGATTCCAAAAATTAACAGAGAGGGTCAGGGTACCGACGAATCTTTAACTGGTCTTGAGAACGAGGCTTATCAGTTTATGATGTACCTGTCCCACCATTATCCTTCTGCTTTGTGGCCCTCTCGTAAAAGACCCTACGCATTTGATACTGTTTCGGTTGCCTTTCGACGTCGGTTGTGTGAACAACTTCGTGCCACGGTGGTAATGACCTGTGAGTGGCCTTCCTGGCAATCGCAAAAACAATTGAGAGCACCACAAGTAGAGGCACTTGATGAAATGATGACCTCGTACCAGCAGGGTTTTGCAACTTTTTTGTGGATGCTTGTGGGACAAGGCAAAACATTGACAGTGCTTCGTTTTTTGGAAGAGACGCGTTCAGCAAAGTATGTGGTCTGGTCAATGCCCAAATCCGCAGTGGCCTCTGTTGCTATCCAAATAAGAGAAGTAGGATGGCAACCCATGCAGTTGTATCCCTCAAAGGGTCTGTTGAAAAAACATGCTATCGACAGCCTTCCCGCTACAATCAACCATCATCTACAATCTACTGTCATTTACCTTGTTGAACATGACCATCTTCGTAAATTAACGACACCATTGGCGCGTCAAATGGGTGAGACAGCCTTTATTTTTGACGAGGTGCATAAAGCCATGCAATCCGGCACTAAAAGGACGGCCGCTGCCCTTCGACTAGCCCGAATTGCTAAACAATTGGTGGCATTAACGGGGACTCCGATTGTGGACAAGACGGGCTATGGGTTGATGGAATGGCTTCGTTTGTGTGTACCGTTCCCTGTCCGTGCCAGTAATTTCTGGGTAGCTGCAAACTCAATGGTCTCTCAATTGAATACGGGAGATGTCGTCACGGAAGAGGTTGAAATACAAGCGTTCGAATCATCGGAAGACCATCTTTTTTTTAAGCAAAATTTTCCATCTAGAGCACCGTGGCATGGTCAAACACCAGCACCGACCCGTTCACAGTGGTTAGAGATGCGAAACAGGACCGACGATATTGTTACCAATGAATTAGTGCGTATTTCGACCACTCTTCTTGGTCGTCATCCTGTTGACTGGCGAGCGGAGCATTTAGTAGCTTGCGAACTGGAGAAAGTGGATGCCACAGCTGCTTGGCACCAAAATAGCCAACGACCATTGGTAGTAGCTTCCTGTCAAGCACATGCCGTTCAAATCGTTGATAAATTATTGTCCGCAGGTATTCCACCCGGTGAGATACTGTGTTGCGGAGGCGCGCGTCCAGGACCGTTAGCCGCCGCTGTCACCCATGTCAAAACTATACACTTGACAGAGCAAGCCGTCTTGGATGGTGAAGAACCACCGTACAGGCTTGTTGTAGCTGCTTTGAGGTATTGTGAGGGATATTCATTGACATGGATGACGTGTATGATTACGGGTTCTTATCCATCGAACCAGGCTTCGAGAACACAGATGAGAGGGAGAATAAACCGTCTGGACGCGCAGCGATTGCGCAAGCGGTACATGACAGTGTTGGCTGGAACAACAACGATAACTTATCGTTATCAATTGGCGGCCAAGATGATGGAAGATGCTTTAAAAAAAACATCCACCGTCCATTGTAGTAAAAAGCAAAAAAGTTCATTAAAATATTAATTATGTCTATTTTCTATGAATGTCTATTTGGAGTCTATTTGGAGTCTATTTGGAGTCTATTTGGAGTCTATGAAGCGTTCAAAGTGTTGAATATCCAGTTGAAAAGTCAATGGGTCGTATATCAAGGCAGGAAATAGAAGCAATATATGTGACGATATAATAAACATAATATATAAAAAAAGTTATTCTTTTATACTTCAAATTTTGAAAGTTTAATATTTCATCCGTCGTCTAATACGCTCCTCCGCACCCTCTTTTACAAACCTCGAAATTTTATTGTTGTTTATTGAGGACATTGAATCATAACGTAGTCCTGTTTTTTGGTTGCTTTTGTAACTTTGATTGCTTTTGTAACTTTGTTTTTGATTATTGCTTCGACATCTGTTATAGATAACACCAATGATAAACATCCCCAACACAGCGATAATTGCCAAAGTAATAAAATCGTTCATTTTAGTTTGATATAAATTTATATTGACGTTTATTTTCCAATTATGTGTAACTTGTTCGTTTTTTTTTGAGTATTTAGCCCGTTTCTATTTAAAGAACAGATGTCAAGTTCGATGTCTATGTCTATGCGCGTTGACCGACAACAAAGGACTGGGGTTACAATAAAACCACGAACTCCCACGACTTGGATACCCGACTGCCGCGTCCGTCGCTGTTTTGCCTGTACTGTTACGTTCAGTCTTCTAAAGCGCAAGCACCATTGTCGTGCTTGTGGTCGTGTTTTTTGCGCCTCGTGTACTTCTTACCGTGTTGAATTACCTACATACGATTCTAACTCTCGAAAAAAACAAAGGATGTGTGGGAATTGTGCCAGAAATACCCGTGAAGCTGCTGGGGTCGAATGGTTGGTCCGTTCTCTCTCGATAATGCCCGTGACATTTCCGGAACTATTCCTGTTGCGCGTACTGGATAAGACCTGGAATCTAGCCGTTAATACGTTATTAAGTTTTTATAGAGGATTGGCGTACGCACTGCCCGGGCAACAGTACTCTGTCATCGAATGTAATTTCTTGAGAACACACTTTAGGGAATTTGGTGGACATGTTCCTTGGCAAATCCACGCGATTGTGGCCCTTGCCAAGGACAAATCCTGGAAACGACGTATTTCTTTTCCGAAATTTCGTAAAAAAATCTCTTGCCGATGGTTGTTGTGTAGCAGGACATGTCGGCCCACGGTGTCCATCTCTGACATTATCCATCTTGGAGTTACAGGCTGTCTCTCAGCCGTAGTCATTCAGAAATGGACCATTTCCACTTGGGCACAGATGCAACCAGAAATCCATATAAAAATGATGTCTTGGTGGGTTTGGATAGCTTTAAAGTATCGAATATTGTTCGAAAAGGGCCTGATACCTCTATGTAGTCGCTTGTTGGCACTGACCTATGCTTTATGGTTTGAGTGTGATTTACAAAAAACACCACAAAATGTCAATTTTTTGAGAGAAGTTCAACAATCAATGGAAAGAACACCAGACCTAAAAACTGCGCTACATAAATCTTATAATTTTGCTAAACTATTAGCCACACTTGGGAGGTCACCATCTGAACATCTTGTCCATGCTTTTTTTACCAAATATCGGTCCGTAAGATTACCCTGGAACCCAAATATCATGATTACTAATATCACCAACATGTCCAAGTTAAAATCAGCGTCCAGACCAATCGTATGTAATTGTACTACCACCAAAGCTCCCATTCAACTCCTTATCAAAAACGAAGATGTGCGCACTGATAGATTGGCTATGTCTATCAGCTACTGGATTGCAAATCTTTGTGAAGGTATTGTCATGCCCGTCTATAATGTATTCCCGTTAAATGCTTTACAAGGATGTGTTGAAATGATTCCGAACGCCACCACCCTTTACGACGTACGAAAAAACTCCACACTTTTAAATTTTATCATGAACGGTAATGCGAACACGACTGTGGCAACAATGCGGGAGCGGATGGTTTCGTCTTGTGCCGGTGCCTGTTTGCTCGCATTTACTATGGGATTGGGCGACCGACATCTCGAAAATATCCTCGTGACACACAATGGATATGTAGTACATGTTGATTTTGGTTATGTCTTTGGAGATGACCCTAAACACGCCGCCACTCCAATGCGTATCACCGATGATATGGTGGACGCAATGGGTGGTAAAGACTCGGCCACATTCCAGTCGTTTGTACATCGGACACAGAAAGGGTATGAATCAATGCGATTACATTCTTCCTTTTGGTATCATCAACTATCCGCTGAATTTTATATTTTTCAAGACCAAAGCCGCCCGACCAAACGAATACGCGACCATATTTTGGATAGGTTTGTTCCCGGCGAATGGGATTCGGAAGCGTCCCTCCACATACAGACGGTGGTCCATCGTGCGGTCGAACATTCCTGGTTACAACTGTTCTCCGATTTAACTCATTCTGCCTCGAATCGATTTGATGATATATTGAAATCGGGACGATGACTAAAAAATAATAAAACAATAAAAATTATTCATCTTGTATTTTAGGTGCCACGTACAAACACAAAGAGGACCCAGGGCCTAATTCTACTTTCAACCTGCTCGGCATGTCATTGGAAAATCCGATAAAACAACTACCATTGCCACATCCAGAAAACACAAACATGGATTTAGTCGCATGAAATGATAGTGTAATGTGAACATCTTGCAAATAAGCCGATTGTTGGACACGTTCCCCTCCAATCGGCTCGACATGTGATATTTTACCGAATTCAGTAGATTCGGAGGAGAGCATCATCACTTTATTCTCGATGTCCACTCTCATGTCTGTTTTACCCATGAGAATTTTATCCATAACACCCTTAAGTGCGTCACGGTCCATTATAACAGCGACGTTGTCTTGAAGTTCTGGAATGGCTAACGTATCTTCCTCAATGTCAATGGCACGGAGACTGAACTCTGTTTTTTGGTCGGATACGCTACAAACAATAGTGAGGACGTTCCCATTCACTGATTTCCAGTTTAATTTGTCTTTTTTGACCTTTTGTAAAATATTGGTCAGCGTTTCTGTATAGATGCCGAGCGTCATAGGTTCAGTACAGGAATAGTTTTCAAAATAATTAGAGGACAATTCTAGTTGGACCAATGACGTTTTACTAGTGTCCATGGCCATTATATGGACTCCATGAACATCGAAATCAATATTAACCATTGGATTTGTATGTTGCACGGCTTTAAAAATCTTTAAGCATGAGGCCGCATCTTTCCACGTACAATTCATGGTGATGATATATTGATATTATGTATTAAATTCTTAAAATAAGTCTTACATATGTTCTAAAATATCCACATTTGACTATAAAGTGTGCCTCTCTAAAATAATAAAAATGGGCAACCGTTTCACTCGATGTTTTTCTACTTTACAATACAGTGTCGTAGAGTCGTCCGCACAAAAAAAACACAACAGAAAATATACAGACTCGTCAAAAGAGGCCATTGCATTGGAATTGGACGAGGAACAGGACGAAAATCCAGGAATTATTTTGCGCTAACATTACGACCTATAAATGACCGTTGACCATGATGACTCGAAAAATGGAAACTGCTATTGTGACGATTACGAAACGAAATGGGTCCCCACAAAAATATCAAAAACCTAAACAAATGAAATACTTGAAACAATTGTGTGGGATATATCCGAAATTAAACCATTGCGACACCTCTAAAGTGTCCAACATCGTGACTCTTGGTAAGAACATGACATCAACAGCACTTGCTGGTCATATCGCAGAAGTCTGTGCTTCGCTTTCAGTAAGACACTGGCAGTATGGCGCACTTGGTGGTAGAGTCGTCGTTTCCATGTTGCATCGTCAAACACCCACTACCTTTGTAGAATGTGTGCTAGCTCTTGAAGCGGCATTATCACCCGCATTTGTAGCGTGTTGTCGACGCAATTCGAGCCAACTCAATAACATGGTCGTGCATGACCGTGATTTCCAATATGATATTATGGGTATCCGCACTCTTCAACGGTCTTATCTGTTAAAAGTACAAAACGTTGTCGTTGAGCGGCCACAGTACATGCTTTTACGCGTTGCAGTGGCACTGCACGGCGATGACATGGACATGGTGCGTCAAACATATGAAGCCACCTCCAGATTATTATATACACATGCAACGCCCACCTTATTTCACGCAGGCCTAGTCAAACAACAACTAGCCTCTTGCTTTTTGATGACAATGGCAGATGACTCCATTGAAGGTATCTTTGAAACACTCAAACGATGTGCTCTCATCTCAAAGGGTGCTGGTGGAATAGGCCTGTCCATTTCGAATATCAGAGGGGCGGGGAGTCCCATTTTAGGCACGAATGGTGTTTCAAACGGTCTTTCGCCGATGCTCCGGGTATTTAACGACACTGCGAGATATGTTGACCAAGGAGGAGGGAAGCGAAAAGGCTCATTTGCCATGTTTATAGAGCCACACCACCCAGATATCCTCGATTTTCTCGAACTCAAGAAGAATCACGGCGTAGAAGCCGAAAAAGCCCGTGATTTGTTTTACGGACTTTGGATATCCGACCTCTTTATGGAACGAGTCAAAGCCGACCAACAATGGTCGATAATCTGTCCAAAACAGTGTCCAGAATTACAAGACGCCATCGGTGAACAATACAAACAACTGTACGAAGAATGTGAAAAAAATAATAATGTTATTAAAACATTTGAATCAGCACGCAAAATATGGTTTGCTATATTGGATGCACAAATCGAGACCGGAACCCCCTACATGATGTACAAAGACCACTGCAATCGGAAATCAAACCAACAGAATTTAGGCACGATTAGGGGCTCCAATCTATGCTGTGAAATAGTAGAATATACGTCCCCAGACGAAGCAGCCGTCTGCACACTCGCATCAGTCGCACTACCCGCTTGTGTCATTGGCTCACAGTTCGACTTTGGGAAATTAGCCTCCACGGTCCGACTCATGACACGCAATCTCAATAAAACGATTGACGTCAATTGGTATCCCATTCCACAAGCAAGGACATCAAACATGAAACACAGACCCATCGGTATCGGTGTACAAGGCTTAGCCGATGTCTTTCAAATGTTAAAGATGCCATACGAGTCCAAAAAGGCAGAAACATTAAATAAAAATATATTCGAGACCATTTACTACGCAGCACTCGACGAATCCGTTCAAATGGCCATTGAAGACGGACCATATCCATCGTTCAAAGGGTCTCCCTTTTCACAGGGCAAAACACAAATTGAACTCTGGAAAAAGGAACAAAACGATGAAAGACATCCATGGAGCACCCTTCGTACGAAATTACAACAACACGGTTCCAGGAATTCACTACTAACAGCACCAATGCCCACCGCGTCAACCGCATCTATTCTAGGCAATACAGAGTCCTTCGAACCAAGAACGTCGAATCTTTATACACGTCGCGTTCTGTCCGGTGAGTACATTATCATTAATAAATATTTACAAACGGAACTATTAAAACGCGGCTTGTGGAACGACGAAATGAGCAATAAACTGATTCAACATCGGGGGTCGGTCCAAAACATGGCCAATGTCCCGGATGATATCAAAGAGACCTTCAAAACGGTCTGGGAAATATCACAACGTAAAATTATAGACATGGCCGCCGACAGGGGACCCTATATCGACCAATCACAGTCGCTAAATATCCATATACAGGAGCCAACGCGAGCAGTGCTCACCTCTGTCCATTTCTATACCTGGGAAAAGGGACTCAAAACTGGACAGTATTACCTGCGCAGTAATCCGAAGGTCAAGTCTCTACAGTTTACAGTGTCAACAAAAAGACAAAAAATAGAATTAAAAGAAGACGATGGTTGTTTAATGTGCTCGGCTTAATTATTTTTGATTTTTTTCTAATTTTGCAATTCGAGCATCTTGTTGTTTTAAAATAGAAAAAATGGTCTCAAAACGAGGATGGGTTAACATATGGGCCGTAATCTCCTCGCGCACGCCCCTATACTTGGTCTTTTTATGTCTAGTTTGAATATATTCAGCTCTAGATTTATTTTGGGTTTCGAGTGCTAGTATAAGCTCAGACCCAGTAGAAGCCATTTGCGTACAGTTCCTAATATTTTTAATGCAAATACACATATTCTCAATTTACGACACAATTTTGATTATCAGCACAGAGCTGGCGCAACACACTCATCCCCATCTTAATTTCTGGGAGCAATTGACCCAAATCTAATAAAGAACGACGCATTTCGGGCATGATTATATTGACATCAGCGAGAGTAGATTGCACTTCAGGAGCTATTTTAGAAAGAGTCCCAACGAGAACACTCATCAAAATAATATGAAGCAACACAAACACACCAATCGTGATTAAAAGACAAAGATTATAAGGTGATTGACGTTCCGATAATTCTTCAAAAGACGTACGCATTTATCCATAAAAATACATGTTTTATACTATAATTAGTTATATTTTTTAATATCTTTTTTTAAGGCAAATTTAGTACCAAAATACACGCGTTCTTTGGTCACCCTTGTTATTATTTCATATTCATTCGTTTCCGTTTTATTGATTCCTTTGGTCACTCGTATTTTATCACCGATTTGGAAGCCAGAGAGCATCGGTCCTGACTTCTTTGGGGCTGACTTCTTTAGTGTCGACTTCTTCGGGGCTGACCTATCAAAAAAGACCATGTCTCTTGCATAGGCATAGACACCATACTTTGGTACGACGGAAACACCTCCCACATACAATTCATCGTTTGCATTATCTCTGTCAATTGACTGACCCCAACTGTCTGCGAATAAAACATGAGTGTCATTATAAGCTACTGCAACACGGGCATGTCCATTGAAAGAAAGACCGATAACATTGCCCGCGTCGAGGTTTGATTCGATGAAATTCCCAACACCACACGTTACGGGCGACTCCAACGCAGTTGTTGTTCCAAAACGTGCGGCTGCGGCTGCTTTGGCTGCTGTTGTAAAAAACATTGCATTTGTCATTAATTCTCTTTGACTATCGCCACGAATTGGTACATATCTAAATTTAGGATGTGTGAGGATAGTACGGATTACTGGAATTTGTTTTCCAGCATCAAGCATATCAGCATAGTACTGAATTACATCCGATTGACCGTCAATGGGTAACCATACTTTTTGACGCCAGTAGGAGTCTTTGCAGATATCAGACCATGATTTGTTTCCATGGACACTGTCCAAATTGTTGATATGAACCAAATTGAAAAGGGAGACCAGGGTACATGCGCCCTCACTACCTTGGTCAATTTGTTTATACCTTTGTATATCGAACGGGGACCGCTCCAAACTTGTTTCAAATTCACGTGCAATCCTTTCCTTCTGTGCTTTTATGTCGGCATGGGACGTAGATACCGTACAACTATCTCCTGGTCTCCATTCGGAAATACTTGGGGCTAGAGGTTCGCGACGGAAACGAACAGATTTCTTATCCGTGTCAATAAGCTGTTTTAATTGAAACATTATACAGGCCTTTTTGTAAATATATAGTACTTAAAAGTTAGAGTGATATAAAAAATAAATTTATACAAAAATTAGTGGTTTAGTTGATAACTGGGAAGTATCAAGAATGGTCCTCTCATCCGTCTTGGTGATTGGCAGACCGGTCGGTGGCTGGGACAAGAGCGATGGTGCTGCTGGTACTTTTTTAAGTGCATGCGGAGCAGCTATGGATAGGATTAAAAGCGCAATACTCACATATTGAACACTATTGAAATTAACATCGGATTTGGATGCAAGGAGAGGACAGGCCAAGTTGTACAGCTGAATCTGTCCCAATGTAGCACCCGCCGCCGCCATTCCAAAAAGAACCAAAAAGACCCACAACAGTAGAGAGGCCCGTTTGGCAGTGTCCATTCCCTTCTGCCTTGTATATAGCCAGAGGAAATTCGTGACAAAAGACCCTGCCAGAGTCACACCTGCTATTGTAGGTGCTGAAGTGATATCTGGTAATGGTGACGTGCATTTATCGTCGAGTTCATATACTAAATAAAACTGCAACCCAGCAGCCGTTGCCATCGAGAGCCCGATAAGGCCAAAGAATATTTTTTTGGTAGTAGACATATTTTCCATTTTCATAGACATATTGAATCTTATATACAGTAAAAAAGTCAATGTCAATAGTCATAAATATACAAAATAATACTATTTAACTCCGTTAATTTATCCTTAAATGTTTCTCTTGTTTTGGCTTTTACTTGGGTTGACGCATGCACAAGACGAATGTCAAAATATTCGGAACAAATATATGTTGGAATGTGGTGGACTATTTAGAAAACTTTTACAGAACCGCGCAACATGTGATGGAAGGCGGTGTCAAGAACTAAAACAGCAACACAGAGAAAGGCTCTGCTGCGTGTCGACGCAGCTCTCAGGTCTGTTAGGACCGTACAACGACGTCAGGGAATGGGCCGATTCCACTATGGGGAACACAGAGACAGTAAATAATATTCCATCTTTTCTGCTGTTGTCTGTGTTGAATACATGGGTCACTAGCAACATATCAACCAACCAACTCGATAGAATCAAAGATTATGGATTAAAGGATTGGCAACTTCAAAATGTAGTAAAAAATATTGAAGACACTTTCAGTACGGGTACACTTAATGGTGTGGCACAATTCGGTTCTTCCCTATCTGTAACCATGGAAAATGATGAAATATGTACAGAAAACGATAGCGCGAAATTATGTTGCGATTTAAATAACAAAGTCTGTGAACGGACCGGCATCCCAAGCATAGGAAATGGGTTGCAGTCCATCAACAACGCGGGTCGCCGCCGTCTCAACACCATCTGTCGCCGCCGTAGCGAGTGGGAGTCGTTAAAAGATGTCATACCCATGTCAGAGGAACCCATGTCAGAGGACAACACTCCCTTAAATCCATGTATAACCACCGTCGAAGTCATCCCGATTGGAATTACCCAAGCGGGAGGAGAACCAGTTGAAGAACCAGTTGAAGAAGAAGCGGACCACATTCCACAGTCGGGAGGAGAACCAGTTGAAGAACCAGTTGAAGAAGAAGCGGGAGGAGAACCAGTTGAAGAAGAAGCGGGAGGAGAACCAGTTGAAGAAGAAGCGGGAGGAGAACCAGTTGAAGAAGAAGCGGGAGGAGAACCAGTTGAAGAAGA
>Ga0209302_10000149_pt1 | contig 44149 bp, 37 predicted proteins | sample ArcOceMetagenome_2_FD_187445 | JGI IMG/M metagenome (GOLD analysis project Ga0209302, IMG submission 187445) | Marine eukaryotic phytoplankton communities from Arctic Ocean - Arctic Ocean ARC135M Metagenome (SPAdes) (version 2) | ecosystem: Environmental > Aquatic > Marine > Oceanic | place...
TAAAAAATGCCATAGCAACTTTCTTTCCCAAAGATTTAAATGTTACCATTACCAATGATCAATCGCCAAAAACAATTGGCCAAGTGGATGACCTTGTAAACAATATTATTTTTGGGGTCATTTTAGTGGTCATTGTCTTGATGTTTTTCCTTGGTTTTAAAAACGCGCTATTTGTAGGTTTTGCAATACCAATGTCTATGTTCATGTCATTAATGATTTTGGGTGCCCTGGGATACACTTTAAATACCATGGTTCTTTTTGGACTCATCATGGGACTCGGAATGCTGGTAGATAACGGAATTGTAGTGGTAGAAAATGTCTATCGTTTAATGGATGAAGAAGGAATGACCCGCACAGAAGCCGCTAAAAAAGGGATTGGAGAAATTGCTTTTCCAATTATTATTTCAACAGCAACCACCGTTGCTGCATTCATTCCCTTAGGTCTTTGGCCGGGAATTATGGGACAATTTATGGTGATTCTTCCAATTACCTTGTCCATTGTTTTAGGTTCTTCTTTATTCGTTGCCATTTTCTTTAACTCAGTATTGGTTTCTCAATTTATGAAAACCGAAGACAAGGATATGCCTTTAAAGAATATCATTCAACTGACCACCATTATGACGGTTATCGGATTGTTGATCTTCTTTTTTGGAGGTACCTACAAAGCATTAGGAACCTTGATCGTATTCACAGCAATCATGTTATGGGTCTACAGGTTCGTATTAAGAAAAGCCGCCAACTACTTCCAAAAAAACACTTTGGTTTCAGTAGAAAACTGGTATGAGCGCCAATTAAAAAAAGCTCTTACTACCTGGAGACCCTATGTGTTAGTTGTTGGAACTTTTGCACTCCTTTTTATCGCTTTTGCTGGTTTTGGTTGGTCTTTAGGTGAACAAAGAACAAAGGTTGAATTTTTCCCAGATAATAAACCAAATCAGATTATTGTCTATATCGAATATCCCGAGGGAACAGATATTGAAAAAACAAATCAAATTACCAAAGAGATTGAGCAAAAAGTATCGGGGGTTTTAAATCAGGACACCTATGTAGAAAACGGCTATAACTTTATGGTAGAAAGTACCGTTTCTCAGGTTGGTGAAGGTGCAGGAAATCCAGAAACTAATGGTGGCTCCTCCGCAGAAATGCCGCACAGAGGAAAAATTACAGCCTCTATGCGGGAATATAAATACAGAAGAGGCCAAGACAGTGAGGTACTAAGACAAAAGGTACAAGCAGCTTTGGTTGGAATTTATCCCGGTGTATTAATTTCGGTAGAAAAAGACGCCAATGGACCGCCAACAGGTGCACCCATTAATATTGAATTGAATGGTGAAAATTATGAAGAATTAATTTTTACTGCAGAAAGAATGCGGGATTATTTGAATACCCAAAGTATCTCTGGTATCGATGAGTTAAAAATTGATGTAAACAAATCAAAACCTGGAATGCAGGTATTGGTTGATCGTAAAAAAGCAGGAGAATTAGGAGTCTCTACCGGCCAAGTAGGACAACAATTAAGAGCTGCTATTTTCGGAAATAAAGCGGGTATTTATAAGAAAGATGGAGAAGACTATGATATCTATGTCCGTTTCAATAAAGAAGACCGTTACAACAAAAGTGCTGTTTTTAATCAGAAAATGACCTTTAGAGATCCCGCAACTGGTAAAATTAAAGAAATTCCGGTTTCTGCGGTAGCAAAACAGACCAATAGTTCTGGTTTTAGTGCCATCAAGCACAAAGATGTGAAGAGAGTGGTTACGGTGTATTCTGCCCTATCTCCTGGGGAAACAGATGCAGGTGCCGTGGTGGCAAAAATTCAGAATTCTATGAAGAATTTTAGGAATTTACCGCCAAACATTAATATCGATTATACGGGTCAGATTGAAGAACAAAACAAACAAATGACCTTTTTAGTAGGCGCATTTTTTACCGGTTTAATGCTCATTTTCTTTATTCTTATTTTCCAATTTAATTCGGTTTCAAAACCCGGAATTATAATGCTAGCAATTTTTTTAAGCCTGATTGGCGTCTTTGGTGGCCTGGTAATCACCGGTGCTCCTTTTGTAATTATGATGACCATGGTGGGAATTATTTCTTTGGCGGGAATTGTAGTAAATAACGGGGTCGTATTGTTGGATTACACAGAATTATTAATCGACAGAAGAAAGTTACAAGACGGCATCTCTAAAACCGCCTATTTGCCATTAGAGAGTCTGTACGAAACTGTTGTAAAAGCAGGAAAAGCACGTTTAAGACCTGTTTTACTAACAGCCATTACAACGATTCTAGGATTGATCCCGTTAGCCATTGGACTCAATATTAATTTCTTTACTTTATTTAGTGAATTTAATGCCAATATTTATATGGGTGGAGACAATGTTGTTTTCTGGGGTCCTTTAGCAAAAACGGTTATTTATGGTCTCTTTATTGCAACCTTTCTAACCTTAATTGTAGTTCCTATTTTATTCTTTTTAATTACAAAGTTTAAAATGAGAATAAAAGGGCAGCTAAAAACTCAAATGCAATCCACCACCTAAAAAGATAAGATACAGTAGGTTGCGGATGAAAATAAATGTTTTCATCCGCAATTGGTGTTTTCCACAGCATGTTTGACAAAAAGAAAAAAGCTTTTACCGTAAACGAGATTAAGCGTAAGCTGGAGAATTACTGTGTCTACCAAGATCGATGTCACAAAGAAGTGGAACAGAAAATGCGAGAATACAGCGTAATTCCTGAAGCACGAGAATTGATTCTTTTAAGTTTAATGAAAGATAACTTTTTAAACGAGGAACGCTTTGCTAAAAGTTATGCCCGTGGAAAATTTAGAATTAAAAGTTGGGGAAAACAGCGTATTGTTAGAGAATTGAAATTCAGAGATATTTCTACATACAATTTAAAAACAGCCCTCAAAGAAATTGATGAAACTGAATACATTGCTACTATTTATAGAATTACCGAAAAGAGAAATGAAGTAATTTCTGAAACAGATCTTTATAAAAGAAAGAGGAAATTAATTGATTTCTTAATGCGCAAAGGCTTTGAAAATGAATTGATTTATAAGGTAGTTGCGGAGGTGATCTCTTAACCTTTTTCTTACAAAACAAAAAACCGACGCTTCAAAGCGTCGGTTTTTAAAGTTTCTTGCTATAATTTCTAATTTTCCGTTCCTAAAAAATTATAATTTTTAGAATAAAAAAGCATTTGCGCTTCAAAACTCTTTGGCTGTTTTACCAGTACGTCAATAATCAATTCATTCGCATCTAAAACAGGCGTTAAAACTGGATTTACAAACCCACTATAAGGTGCAGCTGTAAACTGTTTATTTCTTTCGATTACTTCTTTGTGAAGCTGTTGGTCTACTTTTACACCATAGCCTTCTACCAAGCTTTTAGCAGCTTCAAAATCTCCTTCAGATTTTATACGCTGCGTTTCCCGCAAGAGTCTTCCAAAAATTACTCGTAGCTTTTCATAATTGGTAATATTGTAAAACGTATTTCCATTTTCCTTGACTATTTTTTCGATTACGTTTTCTGCTGCCCCTTGCTCAAAAGCCCAAGCAGAAACCCATTGACGATTTACCATGTGATCCTCCTCAATATCATCTCCTAAATTAATTCGTATCAATTGTGCCATCAAACCGTTTCTGATATATCCATCAAATGCCGCCATTCCCAGCGCTTTATAATCATCGGTTAAACCTAACTCTTGTAGTTTTGGATCCATTAGATAATACAATCCTACTAAATCTGCGCGTCCTTCTTCCATTGTAGATGCATAGTTTTGAAGGGTTTCTTTGGGTTGCCCAATGCCTTTGTTTATTTGCCCGGAAGCATGCCCTACAACTTCATGAAGCGCGGTATGCAGCTTGTCTGCAATTTGCCCGTATTTCTCCTCCAGTCTAATTTCTTCTTCATCGTGTGCAAATTCTTTTAACCGCCCACTTCCTCCTGCATTATTATAGGCCGCAGTAATATTTCCAAGAGAAACAGATTTTGAACCGTGCTGCTGACGAATCCAATTATTATTAGGTAAATTCACCCCAATTGGTGTGCTTGGAGATGCATCCCCCGCTTCACCAGCAACATTTACCGTTTTATAAGAAACGCCTACCACATTCTTTTTTTTGTGCGCAGGGTCTAAGGGAGCGTTGTCTTCAAACCATTGTGCATTTTCTGATAAAACTTTCATCTTTTGAGACATGTCAAAATCCTTAATTTGAACAACCGTTTCATAAGAACCTCGGTATCCTTTTGGATCGTTATATACTTCTATAAATCCGTTAATCCAATCTATATTTCCCTCGGTAGCACCAACCCAAGCAATGCAGTATGCATCCCAAGTAGCTAAGCTTCCTGTTTTGTAGTAGGCAATTAATAGCCCCAAAGCCGTTGCTTGCTGCTCATTTTCTGCAACTCCTTTTGCTTTTTCTAACCAACCAATAATTTGATCAATGGCAGCACCATACATGCCACCAGATTTCCAAACTTTCTCTACTAGAATCCCGTTTTCCCTTACTAGTTTGGAGTTTAAACCTGCTTCAATCGGTCTTCCTTTTGGTCCTTTGTCTGCCGTTTTATAGAAATCTACAACCTCTTGATCGGTAATGTCTGGTGCATAAAAATTAATTGCTGAAGACAAGATATTATCATTCCCAGATTTCTTATTTACTTTTTTAGCATCGGCATCATTGAACAATACTGCAATAGCTTCCGCAGATAACTTCGTGTTCGATTTTTTTAACAACTCCCCTATAAAATACGCTTCTGAGAATGCTGGCTTTAGTTTGTCGTTTGAGTAGTGATGGTGAATTCCGTTAGAAAACCAAACTCTTTTTAAGAACGTCTTAAAGGACTTAAAAGCGTCACTTTCTCGATCTCCTTTGAAATTTTTATGGATGCTTTCTAACCCTTTTCGAATACTTAAATTATAACGGTAGTTTTGATCCCACATAATATCTCTACCTGCCAAACCTGCCTGTGTCAAATAGTAGACAAGCTGTTTCTCTTTTAAGCTCAGATCTGCAAAACCAGGAATTTGGTATCGCAGCACTTTAATATCTGCAAACTGTGTTACAAAGTGATTGAACGCAGCAGTTTCCTGCGGTACTTCTTTTTTCTTTTCAATGTTGCAAGCGGCAAACAAAACAACTACTGCGATAGCACAAAAAATATCTTTTAATTTCATTTTAATACGGGTTTATTGGATGCTAAAGATAGAAAAATAACAATATAACAGAACGTATAAATCTACTGTTTGTAAAAATAATTAGAAATAAATTATTGAGTTGGTAACTATTACTGCTTTCTAAGAAAGTATTCCTAATAAAAGCTGGTTAATTCAAGAATTTAATAAGCGAAAACAAGTGTCTTTTATATGCTGCTATAACAAGCAAGTATTCTTTAGCGAGCGCATAAAGTTATGAGCATCTAAAAAAATAAGCGTTTCTGCTACTTGCGCACTTTAAAAAAGGATTGCTGGTACTTTTTTAAGAACAGCGCATCTTTTTTGTTTTTAATCGCAATTACAGCTTGGATGTCCTCATTTGGAATTGGAACCGACAATACATATTGCTTAATTTTCCAAACATCTCCTGTTTTTTCAAGCACTCCAGAACCTCTACAAGTTCCCATCCACGTATCTAAAAGTTCGTCAAACCAAACAAAGTTTCCAGTATCATTTACATAAATATTGCGATCTAATGCATGGAAAGACCAGGCTTTCCCCTTATCGAAATAAGGCTTGCTAAATACTTGGAATTGTGCTTTTGTCCAAACTTCCTCTGCCGCCGTTCCTATAAAAACGGAAAGGCTGTCCATAGCGCCAAAATAGTTTTCAAAATTTGCATCTGTGGCCGCTTGATGCCAGTTTACTAAAAGGGTGTGTACTTCCTTTTTTACACGGTCTTTGTCCTGTTGTACAACATCGCAAGAAATGCAACAATACATACTTAAAAGCACAATGATTGCTCTTTTCATCCTTATAGTTTCATAGCCATAGGCCAATTTTCTGTATCCTTAATTTGAAGTAATATTTCATTATCAATAAACTTATTTTTCAGGTTTTGCTGTTCTGGACATCGGTTTCTTCTTGATAAAAGTTCGATTTCTGTCTCCTTTCAGCGCTTTAGGCGTTCTTTTTTTTAAACTGTTGTCCAAAAAACTCTTTTTACTTTTCAGTTTTTCACGCTTTTTAAAAACAGTTTCTTTGGAAACAGCGTCTAATCGCGTTGTATCTAACCCAATAAAATCGACGTTTATATCCACCTCATTTTCAAAATTTAACTTTGCAATGACCGTATTTATTTTGATATTTACATTTGAAAAGGCCACCATTGTTTTAGATACCTGTGTATTTACGGCCCCTGCTTTTATGGCAGCAATCTCGGTTAAGTCCGCTAATCGCAAAGCCTCATTATACAAAATGTTTACGCGTGCGTTTATGGAAGGAGTATTGAAACGCTCTGGCTGAACACTGTCAATAAGATTCTTAACAAGATCTTTTAATTCAATCGCGTTGCTCAACGCCTCATCAGGCGTAATATTTCGATACTTTACAAAAAAAGAATCGATTGCTTTTAATTCTTGCCAGTCTTTTACCTCCGCCAAATACTGTGGATTTACATTTTCTGTTGTGCTGTGAATTTGTGCCACTCGCATTAAAGGTTTTGGCTTTTTTGACTTTTCACTCTCTTTCTTATTTCCACAAGAAATTACAGTAAGAAGGAGTACTAAAAGAGAGGTATATTTCACAATTTCGTTTAAAACCGTAAAAATACACAAATTATTAGCAGTAAATATAATTTTCACAAAACCCTAAAAAAACAGAAAAAATAAGGCTTAAATTATATAATAATTATTTTATTAAAATATAATTACGAATACTTAAATTAATTACCTTTGTTTTTGATTTTAATTTAATTTCAGCAATGAGTGAAACCATTTTAATTATTGGCGCAAGTGGCCAAATTGGTAACGAGCTAACACAAGCACTGCGTGCACAGTATGGGAACCATCAGGTGATTGCCTCTGATATTAGAGAAGGAGATGAAGCAATGATGCGCTCTGGTCCTTTTGAAATTATGGATGCAACGGACAAGAAGGGGATTTTAAGTATCGTAAAAAAATATAAAGTTACGCAAGTATACTTATTGGCTGCAATGTTGTCTGTTACGGCAGAAGAGCACCCAAAAAAAGCTTGGGACTTGAATATGAACTCTCTTTTAGGAGTGCTAGACTTGGCAAAAGAAAAGCATATTAAACAAGTATACTGGCCAAGTTCCATTGCTGTTTTTGGCCCCACAACCCCTAAGAAAAACACCCCACAAAAAACCATTATGGAGCCAAGTACCGTATACGGAATCAGTAAACTTTCAGGCGAATTTTGGTGTAATTATTACCACGAAAAATATGGTGTAGATGTGCGAAGTATTCGCTATCCTGGCATTATTTCTTGGAAAACAAAGCCAGGAGGTGGCACTACAGATTATGCTATAGACATTTATTTTAAAGCTCTAAAAGAAGGTGTTTATGAATGTTTTTTATCCCAAGAAACACGGTTGCCAATGATGTATATGAATGACGCTGTAGCGGCAACCATTCAGTTAATGCAGGCAAAACCGGCCGACGTAAAACTTAGGACTGGCTACAACTTGGCAGCAATAGACTTCACACCAGCAGAAATGGCTTTAGAAATTAAAAAACACCTTCAAGATTTTAAAATCTTATACAAGCCGGACTTTAGACAGGAGATCGCTGCGAGCTGGCCCTCTTCTATCGATGATTCTGAGGCTAGAAAAGATTGGAATTGGAAACATCAGTTTGATTTAGCGGCCATCACAAAAGAAATGCTTAAAAATATAAAAACGGAAAGCATCGTGTAAGTTTTTAAAAATCTTACGTCTACTCTTACATGAGAGAAGTTATAGAAAATAGTTTAAAAAATGCGCTGTCTTACGAGGGGTATAGAGCCTTCGTAAGTGCTTTGTTAACAAATGGCAAAGCTACAGGCATGGAGCAGTCCGAAGCATTGACAAACTATAGTTTGTTGAACAATAAAAGAATGAAACGTTTGGATAAAACCATAAAACTTTCCGAAGAAACCCTACAAGAGTTTCAAAAAATTTCTGAGCCGAAAACATGGTTGGTATTAACCGAAGGTTGGTGTGGAGATGCTGCACAAAGCCTACCTGTTCTCAATAAAATTGCCAAATCCACGGATAAAATTGATTTAAAAATAATTTTGCGAGATGAAAACCTCCCGTTAATGGATTTGTTTTTAACAAATGGAGGAAGAAGTATTCCAAAACTAATCGCATTAGATAAAGATAATAATGTCATTGATTCCTGGGGGCCAAGGCCTACAACAGCTTCAAAAATGGTGGCAGACTATAAAGAAAAAAACGGCGCACTTGACCCACAATTTAAGCAAGATTTGCAGCTGTGGTACAATAAAGACAAAGGAGAAAATGTGCAAGCAGATTTTGTGCGTTTCGCAACAAAGTAAACAGTCTAACAGTTCCCACATTTTCAAATTAATAAAAAACCGTAAACTGAAAACAGTTTGCGGTTTTTCTTTTGGTTATATTTGTACTTTAAATAAAGATACATGTTTGTAAATTTTGATGAAATCCCCGAGGATGCTAAAGTTTGGGTATATCCTTCTAGTAGAAAATTCTATACAAATGAAATTCCTGAGATAGCGGAAAAAATAAAAAAATTTGTAGCCGAATGGAAAGCGGATGATGAAAGCTTTAAAGCTTCTTATCAATTTTTATACAATCGGTTTATCGTAATTACAGCAGACGACATTACAACTCCCCTAAAAAACAGTGACATAGATGACTCTGTAAATTTTATTTTAAGTTTACAAGAAACCTACAGTGTAGCACTTTTAGACCGAATGAATATTTGCTTTAAGCAAGGTGAGTTTGTGCAATATAAAGATTTAAAGGACTTTAAAAAATTATTAAAAAATAAGGCTTTAACTGGAAAATCTATTATTTTTGATAATTTGATTACCAACAAACAAGATTTTGAAAATTTATGGGAAATACCAATTGAAGAAAGTTGGTACAGCCGTTTTTTGAAATAGGGCTTTGTAGCCGTTAGGGACTATTTTTATTATCTAATTAATTGTAAAAAGGAGATACAAAAACATGAAATACGATTTCATTATAGCGGGTTCAGGTTGTGCAGGATTAAGTTTGCTGTATCACTTACTTCAGGAGCCTACGCTGCAAAATAAATCGATATTAATCCTAGACAAAGACGCGAAAAACAGCAACGACAGGACTTGGTGTTTCTGGGAAAAAAAACCTGGCACCTTTGAATCGATTGTGCATGCAAAGTGGAATACCCTAGAGTTTCTATCTACAGACTACAAGGCACAATTAGACTTGGCTTCGTACACCTATAAAATGATTCAAGGAATTGATTTCTATAATTTTGTAATTCAACTTGCCAAGAAATTTCCGAATGTCTCTTTTGTAACAGCTCCGATTATTTCCATTACTTCCGAGATACATACCGCGACAGTCACCACCGAAGAAAACAGCTACACGAGCACTTATATTTTTAACTCTACTGGTCTTTTTAATCCAAAAATGACGGAAGAAAATTCACTATTGCAACATTTTAAAGGATGGGTTATTGAAACAAAAGAACCCGTTTTTGACGCTGAAGTGGGGAGACTTATGGATTTTAGCGTTGCACAAGACAATGGTACTACTTTTATGTATGTGCTGCCTACCAGTCAAACAACTGCACTAATTGAATATACCCTTTTTAGTAAGAAAATACTAGAGAAAGAAGAATACACCCAGGCACTTGAAAAATACATTCAAGAGGACTTGCAGATCAGCGATTATACCATTGCCCATGAAGAGTTTGGAGTCATTCCAATGTCTTTGGCAAAATTCAAAAAAAATCCAATAAAAAATGTCATCAATATTGGTACTGCTGGCGGATTTACAAAAGCAAGCACTGGATATACCTTTCAGTTCATTCAAAAGGATGTGGCTGAAATTGTGGCAAATTTAAAAGCAGGAAAAAACATAAATACAGACAGCTCTTTTAAAAAGCAACAGTATGCCTGGTATGACCGTACTTTAATTGATGTCTTATTAACGGAAAAGCTAACAGGGAAAGAGGTGTTTTCCATGATATTCAATAAAAATGAACCTGAAAAAATATTGGCTTTTCTAGCAAATGAAAGCAAGTTTATTGACGATATTGCCATTATGAGTAGTCTCCCAATTGGTGCTTTTTTAACCTCTGGAGTCAAACAACTTCTCGTTAAAAATTGAAAAAAGTCCACCCTTTTAAAACAGACATCTCTGGAATACCGCTTCCCGAGAAATTTACGTTTCCTTTTTATTACAAACCCCATCCACTCGCAAAGATTGCAACAAAAGAATTGCAGGATTACTTAGAAAATCAGAATGAATTTACACACAACTTTGGCTTAGAAAAAAGCTCGGACATAAGCGCTGTAGGTAAAATGTTTGGCGTGCTAATTGTAAAAAACGCACAGAACGAAATCGGTTATCTAGCTGCCTTTTCTGGAAAGTTAGCAGATAAAAGTATGCCCGAAAAATTTGTGCCTCCTATTTTTAACATGCGAACAGAAGGAAGTTTCTACCTAAAAGGAGAGCTTGAGATTGACGCCATTAACGCACAATTAAGTAGCCTAAAGAACGCTGAAAAATACCAGAACTTAAAAAAATTAGTAAAAAAAAGCACCCAACTAATTTTGGATGACTTAGCGTTTCAAAGGAGCAGATTGACGCTTTTTAAAAAAAACAGAAAATCTAAAAAAAAGGAGGCAAGAACTACTCTAGATGACTTCCAGTTTAAAAAACTCACTGAAAAATTAACACAACAAAGTTATAATGATCAGTTTTTTATAAAAGAATTACAAATTTATTATCAAGATAAAATCGAAAAGAATAGCACAGAGTTCAGAAGTATTACTGCTAAAATTGAAGCACTTAAAAAAGAGCGAAAGGAAAAATCTAACTATTTACAACAAACCTTATTTAGTAAGTATGCGTTTTTAAATTCCAAAAAAGAATTGAAAAATTTACTAGCTATTTTTAAGAATCCTGCTGTAAAGCCTCCTGCCGGTTCCGGGGAGTGTGCCGCTCCTAAGTTGCTACAATATGCGTTTGAAAACAACTTAACTCCTATTACCATGGCAGAATTTTGGTGGGGGACCTCACCAAACATGACCGTTAGACAGCATAAAAACTTCTACCCTGCATGCCAAGGAAGGTGCAGACCAATTTTAACACACATGTTAGAAGACCTCCCAATGGATGCTAATTTGTTATTAAAAAACTTATCTAAGGACAAAGAACTCAAAATCATTTATGAAGATGCCGCTTTAATTGTGGTCCACAAGCCCACAGAACTCTTATCGGTTCCAGGGAAAGAAATTAAAGATGCTGTTTATACTCGGATAAAGGAAAAGTACCCAACCGCCACAGGTCCATTAATAGTGCACCGCCTAGATATGTCTACCTCAGGAATTTTACTTCTTACAAAGACAAAAGAGGCGAATAAAATTTTGCAAAGTCAGTTTGTAAACAGAACAATTAAAAAGCGTTATGTTGCATTGTTAAATGGAAATCTCTCTGAAAATAGCGGAACCATAAAATTACCATTGCGCGTTGATCTTGATGACAGACCAAAACAATTGGTGGACTTTACCTATGGAAAAGCTGCGGAAACCAAGTGGGAAGTGCTCCGTAGAGAAAACGGCAAAACACGGGTGTATTTTTATCCGATTACTGGAAGAACGCATCAACTAAGAGTACATGCAGCGCATACAAAGGGTTTAAACATCCCTATTGTTGGTGACGATCTCTATGGGAGGAAAGAAAGTCGCTTGCATTTACATGCAGAATTTATTGAATTCCTGCACCCAACCACAAATAAAAAAATGAGTTTTACGATTCCTCCGGAGTTTTAGTCCCCTCCGAATTATCCTTTAACTTTTCTATAAATGCTGCTACAGAAAGTGCTGTATCCACAGAAAAATTGCCAATTTTTGTTCTTCTTAAAGCAGACAAATGTGCCCCAGAATGCAATGCTTTTCCATAATCAAAAGCGATCGATCGAATGTAGGTGCCTTTACTACAGATAATTCTAAACTCCACTTCGGGTAAATTTATTTTTGTTATTTCGAATTTAGAAAGGGTTACTATTCTTTCTTTTATTTCTGTAGTTTCTCCTTTTCTTGCCAATTCATACAAACGTTTCCCATCCTTTTTTATGGCAGAGAAAATAGGTGGTTTTTGCTGAATTTCACCCATAAACTGGTGGGTCGTTTTATGTAATAACTCTTCGGTAATATGTGCGGTAGGAAACGTGTTGTCAATTTCCGTTTCTAAATCATAACTTGGTGTGGTTGCCCCAAGCATAAAAGTACCGGTATACTCTTTCGCTTGACCTTGATACGTATCTATCTGTTTTGTTTGCTTCCCAGTACATATAATTAGCAAACCTGTTGCCAAAGGATCTAAAGTTCCGGCATGTCCTACTTTTATTTTTTTGATATTGAACCGTTGTCGTATTTCCCAACGTAATTTATTTACAACTTGAAAAGAAGTCCAAGTAAGAGGTTTATCGATTAACAAAACTTGCCCGTTTTTATACGCTTCTTCTGTCATTTGTAATAAATTTTAGGTCGTTTTAATTTAAAAGCCCATAGCCAATTGCAATACTTCCTATTGCTGCACAGTAGATTGAAAAGTACGAGAGTTTGCTTTTTTTAACTAGCGAAATCATCCATTTACAAGCCAATAAACCGGCGAAGAAAGCCGCAGTAAAACCCGCAATAATGGGTACTATTTCTGATGACTGAAAGTTTAAATCGCCACTTAAAAGGTCTTTTCCTATTTTTCCAAAAATCAAGGGAACTACCATTAAGAAAGAGAATTTTGCAGCCCTTGTTCTATCAACTCCCAATAAAACAGAAGTAGAAATTGTGGCGCCTGATCTAGAAATTCCTGGCAACATTGCTATTGCCTGTGCAACTCCAATGAGCACAGCATTTGAAGACGAGACTTCTTTTTTTGAGTTTTTTGCTTTGTCTGCTAATAGCAATAACAACGCTGTTAATAACAACATAACGCCTACTAATACTATTTTACCTCCAAATAAAGACTCCAATTCCTTTTCAAAAAGCAAACCTATTAGGACTGCAGGAAGCATAGAAATAATAATTTTTAATGAAAACTTACATTCGTTATTCCATTTGAACTGAAACAATCCTTTAAAGATTTCTATAATTTCTTTTCTAAAAATAACCAGCGTACTTAATGCTGTTGCAAAGTGTAAAACCACGGTAAATGTTAGGCTTTCTTCTGGCAACGAAGTATCTCCCAAAATCACTTTTGCCAATTCTAAATGCCCGCTAGAGGAAACCGGTAAAAATTCTGTTAGCCCCTGAATTACTCCAAGGATAATGGCTTCTAAAATATCCATCGTTATTTTTTAGGATTGGTTAAAATTGCATATATTTCAATTGCCAAACCAATAATCACTAGGGTAGGTGCCAAACGAATGCGCTGCCAATTATAAATTTCTTCATTAAAAATAGCTGGATTTTCACTTCCTCCGCCAGCCATGAAGATAAAGCCAAACGCGATAAAAAGGACGCCTATCATCATGAAAATATAGTTCCGCTTTCCAAAAATAAATGCTGGTTTTTGACTTTTTTCTTCTTTCATGTTTTAATAATAAAGTTCATCTGTTCGTAAATTTAAAAACCGCTGTGTAGCAAAGAATGTGCTAAACAAGGTAATTATAAAAGCAGCCAATAAAACACCTCCAACTAAATAGGATAGCGAAATGTAATCTTTCAGCAACCGAAGACTCGGTGCAAATACATCTAAGTAATAAACCACAACACCCAACCCTATTAAGGCTAAAAAAGCACCAACAAGACCTAGTTTTATCCCTTGCCAAATAAATGGGTTCCGAATAAAGCTCTTTGTAGCACCAACCATTTGCATGGTTTTTATATTAAATCGCTTTGAATAAATAGTGAGTCTAATTGCACTGTTAATCAAAATAATTGCTACCAAGGCAAGAAATCCACTTAGTACAAATAACCAAAATCCAATTCTTTGAAGATGTTCTGTAAGTAAATTAATCAATGGTTTGTCATAAGAAACATCGGCAACAAATTCATTTTTAAGAAATCTAGCTTCCAGTGCTCCCATTTTTCCTGGCGTTACAAAAGCTGCTTTCAAATAAATATCAATGCCATTTTTTAAGGGGTTTTCTCCTAGAAAAGTTAAAAAGTCTTCGCCAATTTCTTTGCTGTATTTTTTAGCTGCTTGTGCTTTCGAAGTGTACACAATTCTTCTTGCAAAATCTTCTTTTGCTAAAGAATCTTTAAACGCGTTTATTTGACCTGTATTTACGTTGTCCTTTAAAAACAGGGTAACCACTATTTTTTCCTTTATTCTGTTTGAAACCGTAGAAGATTTTAAAAGAACCAAGCCCAAAACACCCAACATAAACAGCACCAAAGCAATGCTAATTACTACAGAAATGTAAGAAGATGCCAAGCGTCTTTTTTGATAAGATTCAAATTTTGAAGACATGTACTATAGATTCAATTCGTTGGCAAGATAATAATTAGTACTCATTTTACCCGCACTGTTCGCAGTATTTAATACACATGCTTCTTTGCTCCTTTATTGCAGGTAAAAAACTCTTTATTTTTATAAAATTACAAAGTAGGATTTTGGTGCGCTATCTCTTGGCACAACTCTATAAGCACTCCATTTGTTGTTTTTGGATGCAAAAAAGCCACCCATTTATTGTCTGCACCTTTTTTCGGATGATCATTTAAAACCACAAAGCCGGCTGCTTTAAGCCTAATAATCTCTGCTTTGATGTCTACCACTGCAAAAGCAATGTGGTGCACACCTTCTCCTTTTTTATCAATAAATTTGGCAATAGGGCTGTCTGCATTTGTGGCTTGCAATAATTCTATTTTGTTAGGGCCACTTTTAAAGAAAGAGGTTTTCACCCCCTCTGAACCCACTTCTTCCTCCTTGTAATGTGCTGTGCCAAATAAAGATGCAAACAACTTATTTGAGACCTCTAAATCTTTTACAGCAATGCCGATGTGTTCTATTTTGTTCATACTTCTTTTAGTTACTTTGCAATAATAGTGATATTATCCAATTCATAGGTGCCATCAAAATAAACATTTCCACTTCCAGTGTATTTAAATGCTATAAAAGCAGTACCAGCATAGGCAGATAAATTTACAAAAGTAGAATGCACCCAGTTTTTGTACCCTTCGCCATTTGAAACAATTTTAGCAGGTAAAACATGCCATGTTGCGCTAGTAATCTCTGCAACTGTACCCTCCCAGTCTGTAGAAATTAAAACTTGTAAAGTACTTCCATTCGCAAAACTATTTGAAGTTTCAAAAGATAAGAATTCTTCTGTCGTGCTCTCTAAATTTATACCTTTTGTGAGTAGCCAAGTGCTTGTATATGTATCTCCCGAGTTTTTAGAACCTACTCTTGCCGCCTTACTTTGAGAATAAGTGTCCGAATAAGAGCGCCACGATTTAGTACCTTTTTCTCTATAATTTACCCAATCTGTAATGCGTATTTCTCCTGAAGCTGTGTCAAAATATTCCGCTAACAACGTCAATGGAAAATCGCTTTCAGAACGCGTTGTGCATCTTTCGTCAGTCATCTTTACATCTTCATACGTATTTAAAACCAAGACAAAGAAATGCCCGTTATAATCTTTAGAAACTACTGCATTTATGACACCCCCGCCCATTGGCAAAGCTTTATTTGCAAAACTTGCAAAGGAACTGGTCTCTAGCAATAAATCTGCATAACCCAGCGTCTGACAGCGCTGTATTTTACGCTGGGTATCAAAATCTTCTGCCGGATCCACATAGGCTTTCCCTTCTAAATCTAGCGGAAAAACAAGCTCTTTCACACATACAAATGTTCCAATATCCAAAGCATTTATTCCCGCCAAAGAAACTTCTTTCGGAACAATTACCGCTGTTTCTTCAGAGCGAAAAAAATGATTATTCATCTGATTTAAAGCAACACTCCCTATTTCTTTAGCGTCTGTAACACTTACTTTTCCTCCAATGGTAAGAACGCCGTCACCAGTATTGACTTCTCCAAGATACAGACCTTTCAAACGAATATAAAGCACTCTTCCAACGTTAAATTTATTATAACTGTTGGTTAAATTAATGGCAATTCTAATTCCTGAAGTTGGGTTTTCGGGAGCATCTTGCATGTAAAACTCTCTAAAATAGTTTCCCTTTGCATCCGAAGAAATAACATATCCCTTGACAACGATATTAGAAACTATTTTAACAGGGGCTCTCCCTGAAATATAGAGTCGTTTTAAATCTTTTATTGATTTTAATTCTAAATGGTTGTTTTGAATGCTATCTAAAATCCCTGCTAATTTTAAATTTTCTTCACCTCCCAAACTTTGAGGAACCGTATAATCTCCGTCTTCAACACAGGCATAAAAAAATAGACTTGTTACAAAAATTACTAAACATAGGGTTGTTTTATTTATTTCCATTTTGAGTATATTTACTTTTTTAAAAACTTACACTTGCATTTAGAAAGTACGTTGTCCCGCGACCGTACCAGTATTTATTGCCAAATACCGGTTTCTTTAACGCCTTATCTTCTTTTAACTGCTTATAATTTGCATTCCTGCCTTGTTCAAACCCACCAGACTTGTAGGCTGTATTTAACAGGTTGTTTATCGTTCCAAAAAAACTAATATAATACCCTCTAATTTTCCAAGATTTCCCACCTACCATATTTACCACTTTATACGCGTCAAATTTTTCTTGCCGTACGAGTTCTCTCGCAACATCTAGGTCGTAATTTGGAAATATTAAGCCGTCTTCCGCAGTATAAAAATTACTTGATCTTGTCAAAGGTGCTATGTCTACAAACGTATTGCTAAAGAAATTTAAAGTACCGCTAACCCACCAATAGTTTGGATCTCTATATCCAAAGCCAACGGAGTATGCATTGTGAGGTCCTGCAGCAATTTTATAATTTTTTAAATTGGAGATATACTCTCCTGACCGCCCGTTTTCATCAAAAACACCTTCATTTGTGCGGTCTGAAGTAAGGTACAGATTCGGGTTGTTCGCATACACAAAACTACCAACAGCCGCTGCAGCTTTTAATTTTATTGTAGCGGTAACCTGTGCTTCTATACCTATCTCTAAACCCACATGTTTTTTTTCAATACCTGACAATATTTCTTGAACAAAAGCCGTATTATCTCCACCAATACCATCTCCAAAATAAAAAGAAATCTCTGTTGCCTCTTGTATTTTTGAATAATACCCGGTTATCCTTGCGGTAACTATTGGGCTTCTTTTAATATAACTAAGGTCCACAGCAAGCACTTTTTCACGCTGTAAGTTATCTACAACATTGTTATTCTCTCTGGAATTAGAAAAAGAGTTTCTAAGCAACGGTGCTTGTGTCAAATACCCCGCTTTTACATCTATTAAATTACGTCCGTTCAATTTATACGTTGCTCCCGCTTTTATTCCGTAATCTGCAAAACTCAGCATATCTGAAGGACCTAAAGAGTTGTTCTCAAAACGTCCATTTTGATATAAACCTGTTCTTTGATTTGTTGTCTTAGAAAAGTTGGCCGCTAAAAAAAAGTCTATTTTGTGGTATTTAAACTGTGCTTGCACAAACGCCTTTATCAAAACCGAACTTAAATTGAAGTTGTATTTAAAAGCGTCACCTACCGCAACCACCCTATTGGGGTTTGCAACGTCATTCTGCATTTTAGCAGTTGTATCTGCAAAATTATTAATATCTAAATAACCAGTCCCTCCTAATAAATCAATTACCTCTGCAAAATTATGAGAATTTAATTGCTTGTATTCTATTGCGGCATTTAGCGCAGTGTTATTATTTATAGCAGTATTATAAACGGTGTTTAAAGTAAGTTGTTTGTCGTCATTTCTGTCCTCATATAAAATATATGCACTGTTTAAGGCTGCACCTGCGTTGGTACTATTCGCATCAAAAATCCGCCACCAATCTATCTGTCCATTATTTACAAAGTTTTCCTGAGCAGTATAAGCTTCAGATAGCTTCTTGTTTCTTAAAAAGTAACTCGGTAATTTTTGGTAATACGAGGGACTGGGACTGGCACCTCCGTTAAAATCTAAACGGCTATTTCCAATTTTCCCAAATTGATAGGCGATGTTTGTTTGCAAGCTCGTTTTTTTTGAAATCGCCCAATAATGGCTCAACATTAATATGGGTTCTGCAACCTCTTTAATTCTAGAATTTAATTTATGCCCATTTAAACTGCCCCAATATTCATTGTATGCAATTCCTTTTAAATCAAACACTTCTTGTGTATTCGGAGACGACTTCCCTCTTCTATTTGGTGTGAAAATTCCTGTAAAATTTAGGTGATGTTTGTTGTTTATTTTCTTTTCTATCGCGGTAAAAAATCCAGATGCATTGTAGGTCGTTCCTTCATTAAAACCCTCTTTACCCATTCTTCTACTTCCCGAAAAAGTCATGACCCAACCCTTTTTTGAAATGCCTGTAGTATGAGTTGCCATTACTCTATGCACATAACTTCTATTGGATGTGGAATAGGAAACTCTTGATCCTGGACGCTGTTTCGATGCACGGGTATCCATATTTGTCGTACCCAAAACACCTCCAAAAGTAAAAGTAGAAGCCGCCAAACCATTGCTAAATTCTTGATTTCTTAACACATCATTTAAACCACCCCAATCACTCCACTGTGCTCTGCCATCATACGTTTTATTCATTTCGATCCCGTTCATGAGTACCTTCCCATGCCGAGAGTCCAAGCCTCTTATCCTAAAAAAGGAGGCACTGAACTGAAAAGCAGCGGTTCTTAAAAAAATATCTTTTGAGGCTTGCAGTAATCCTGAAATGTTGTCTGCAGCATTAGAGTCTGCATTTAATTCATCGTCTGTAATTGTAATAATACTCAAATCTTGCGCTTGAAAGTAATCTTCAAATAATAGAATAACTCCAAGATCTATCGTATTTTGAGAAAGTACAATTGGAAAGTTCTGGGGCTCAAATCCATTACCATTAATTTCTAAGGTGTAGGCACCTTCTTTAATGTTTTGGATGACAAACCTTCCGTTGATATCCGTTTTCGCTGTCATAACTGTGTTTTTAATCCGTATGAAAACATTGGGTATCGGCCTTTCGGAAGCATTATTTACCACAGTCCCTTTTACCAAGTTTTGTGAATTCAGGGGTCCTAAGCATGTCATGAATAGCACTATTAGTGCAATCTTTTTTCTCATAACTTCTTCTTTTTCGTTATTCTAGCATTCTAAAGCTAGTCTTTTAAAAATGAAATAAGCTACTATTTTCCTTATTTTATTTTTAATGGTGCTTTATATTTTTTAAATTTATACCCAAAAAAATCTGAAAATGAGCAAGAAAATTATGCTGTTCGTACTTCTAATAACAAGTACATACGCTTTGTGTGGTCAGGGGAAAAAATATGCAATACGCACCATTGCATTTTACAATTTAGAAAACCTATTTGATACCATCAATGATCCCACTATCAATGACGAGGCCAGCCCTATGATGGAACTAAAGTTTAACCGCTCTGCAGTGTATTGGGATAAGATTGAAAAACTGGCCAGCACCATTGCGCAAATAGGATTGGAGAAATCCAAAACAAGTCCCGCAATTATTGGGGTTGCTGAAGTTGAAAATCGCAGTGTTTTAGAAGATTTAGTGAAATCAAAACACCTGTTAAAAAACAATTACGGAATCATACACTACGACTCTCCAGATAAAAGGGGCATTGATGTGGCCTTGTTGTATCAAAAGGAATATTTTAACCCTGTATTTCACGAAGTTTTTAATCCAAATATTTATCGGGGAAACAAAAAAGTTTTTACACGAGACCAATTGTTAGTATCCGGATATTTAGACGACGAATTCATTCATCTAATTGTAAATCATTGGCCTTCTAGAAGTGGTGGAGAAGCAAAAAGCAGACCTCTACGTGAAAAAGCAGCATATCAAAATATAAAAATTATTGAAAAAATTAAAAGAAAAGATGTGGATGCTAAAATTATAATCATGGGAGATTTTAATGATGATCCTATAAATTCAAGTTTTAAAAAAGTACTCAAGCCAAAAAATAAAAAGAAAAATGTAGGGAAAAATGATCTTTACAACCCCTATGAAAATATGTATAGAAAAGGTTTTAACACCTTGGCATATCGCGACAATCTCAATCTTTTTGATATGATTTTAATTTCATCTCCTTTGTTAGACAAAGGGAAAAAGGATTTTTCTACGTACAAAATGTATCAAGCGATGATTTTTAATAAACGGTTTTTAAGTGATCCAAAAGGAAAATACAAAGGCTATCCTTTTCGAAGTTTTTCAAATGGCGCATATACGGGTGGTTACTCAGACCATTATCCTGTTTACATGCATTTGATTAAAGAAAAAAAGTAAGTGTGACTTTGTAAAATACAAAAACCCGAAACTTTATAAGTTTCGGGTTTTTTTGATAAAAAATTATTGCCTTTTACAGGTATAAAAATTAATCTCTAGGAGATTTAAATCTATAATGTAAGTATGTGTAAGCATCTCTAGGTATAATAGTAATCCACTTTTTGTGTTTTAAATACCATTTAAAACGAATAGAATTTACGCCTTTTAATAAATAGGCAGCAATAAAAGGATGCACGTGTAATTGTATCTTTTTATTCTTTGGATTAGAAATAAATTTTTCTAAATCTGCTTCTATCTTGTCTAATAAGACAATTGGCGCTTCTACTTCTCCATTTTTGTTTGGGTTGGCTTCGGTAGTTTTTATACTCAACTCTGGTCTTACCCTTTGTCTTGTAATTTGTACCAAACCAAATTTACTTGGAGGTAATATCTTATGTTTTGTTCTATCAAAAGCCATTTGCTCTTTCAGATGCTGAAACAGTTTATTTCTGTTTTCAACTTTATGCATGTCAATAAAATCTACAACGATAATTCCTCCCATATCACGCAATTGTAATTGTCGTGCTACTTCAGTCGCTGAAATTAGATTTACTTCCAATGCGGTATCTTCTTGAGATCCTGCTTTGTTAGAGCGGTTTCCGCTATTGACATCAATAACGTGTAAAGCTTCCGTATGCTCTATTACGAGATATGCACCTTTGCTCATAGAAACCGTTTTACCAAACGATGTTTTTATTTGTCTTTCAATTCCGTATTTTTCAAAAATTGGGACTTCCGACGCGTGCAACTTTACTATTTCTTCCTTTTCAGGATAAATTTCCTGTAGATATTCTTTAATTTCTACTTTCAAAGTTTCATCATTTGTTATAATACTTGTAAAAGATTCATTCATAACATCTCTTAATATAGAAGATGCCCTATTTAATTCACTCAAAATTTTTGTTGGAGTGTTTGTATTTGCAATGCTTTTACACATTGTTTTCCAACGTTCTAATGAGTTTTGCAAATCTTTATCTAATTCTGCTACCTTTTTCCCTTGGGCTACAGTTCTTAGAATAACACCAAACCCTTTTGGTTTTATGCTCTTTGCTAATCTTTTTAAGCGTTCTTTTTCTTTTGGATCTTCAATTTTTTGAGAAACTGAAACTCTGTTAGAAAAAGGAACTAAGACCAAAAATCTACCTGCTATCGAAAGCTCTGAGCTTAATCGAGGTCCTTTGGTTGAAATTGGTTCTTTTACAATTTGCACTAACAGGTTTTGTCCTGTTTTTAGTGTATCGTTAATACTACCGTTTTTGTTAATTTCTTCCTCAAATCGGAAGTTCTTTAAAGTGAATTCTTTATACTTACCTGTGCTTACTTTCTTTATGAATGTATTTAATGAGTTTACCTGCGCACCTAAATCATGATAATGTAAAAACCCGTCTTTTGGATATCCTACATTTACAAAGGCTGCATTCAAACCTGTTAACACTTTTCCTATCTTGGCTAAAAAAATATCGCCAACAGAAAATTTATTCCCAGTTGTTTCATTATTTAATTCAATAAGTTTCCCATCTCTTAATAAGGCAAAATCAATATCAGATGAATTTGAACGAATTATTAATTCTGTTTTCATGCTGAATTTGGTTTTAACACTGCACTTTGTTGTGCAGATGGATTAATACTGTCAGGTATTTGTAAATACCGTGAGAAGATTTATTGCTTTACACCACAAGTAAATCTTCGAATGTCAATGAACTTTTTTTGTTTAATTGATTTCTTTCGCTAAACAATAAACGAAAAAATAAGCAGCTGCTTACTTTTTCTTGTGTCTATTTGCTCTTGCTCTTTTCTTTCTTTTGTGTGTAGAGATTTTTGCTCTCTTTCTTTTTTTACCACTTGGCATAATGTTTCGATTTTTTTAAAATCCGTTAAGATTTAGATTATTACTGTGTTATTTAACAGCCACTTTACTTTTTACACCTTCTGTAAAAGTTTTAGCTGGTTTAAATGCTGGAATATTGTGAGAAGGAATCTTGATAGTTGTATTCTTAGAAATATTTCTACCTGTTTTCTCCGCCCTTGTTTTGATGATAAAACTACCAAAACCTCTTAAATAAACGTTGTCTCCATTTTCTAGTGCACCTTTTACTTCAGTCATAAAGGCTTCTACAGTTGCCAAAACATCTGTTTTTTCGATTCCTGATTTGTCTGAAATTTTAGATACGATATCTGCTTTCGTCATGTCTCTATTTTTACTGTTTTTTAATTAAATTACCCCTAAAAATGCGGAGGCAAATATATGATAATTAATCAATTCCAAAAAGATAAAGACTTAAAATTATGTGAATTTTAAAATGTAATATTGCAATTCTATATTTTAGCGATGAAATTTTCTAACACATTAGTTTACTGGTACTTACAAAACAACAGAGACCTGCCTTGGCGCAAAAGCAAAAACCCATATTTTATTTGGCTCAGCGAAATCATGCTGCAACAAACAAGAGTTGCACAAGGTTTGTCTTATTATTCGAAATTTACAACCACTTTTCCCACTGTTTTTGACCTTGCCAAAGCAGACGAAAGCACCGTTTTAAAAATGTGGCAAGGTTTGGGGTATTATTCGCGTGCAAGAAATTTGCATTTCTCAGCAAAACACATCGCAAATGAGCTAGATGGCAAATTCCCAACCTCTTACGCAGAAATTATAAAACTAAAAGGTATTGGAGACTACACAGCTTCTGCCATCGCATCTATCTGTTTTAATGAACCCACCGCAGTTGTAGACGGGAATGTTTATAGGGTGCTTTCTCGCTACTTTGGCATCCGAACTGCTACGAACTCAACCTTGGGGATTAAGGAGTTTAAATCGCTTGCACAGTCCCTAATTGACACCTCACAGCCAGGAACATTCAACCAAGCAATTATGGATTTTGGTGCACTGCACTGCAAGCCACAAAATCCACTTTGTGAAAGCTGTCCTTTTTCTGACAGCTGCGTAGCTTTAGAAAAAAAATTAACAAAAGAACTCCCCGTAAAAGACAAGAAAATAAAAGTTAGAAAACGCTATTTTAACTTTTTGGTTACCAAAACAGCAGACAACAAAACAATCTTATCCGAGAGAAAAGGAAAAGGAATCTGGCAAGGAATGTATCAATTTCCCCTAATAGAAAGCGAGCACAGCAAAAATCAGCACGAAATACGTAACTCTATTGAATTCACAAGCTTATTCCCTGAAGGGGGCACACTTTCTCTTTTCAATACAAAAGAAATTGTGCACAAACTTTCGCATCAGCACCTATATACCCAGTTTTGGGTTGTAGAAACAAACCCGATAAAAGCGGCAGACATTCTTTGGGAGAATATTCAAGATTTCCCTGTTCCTGTTTTAATCTCAAATTTTTTAGACGCATTTCAACCCACAAAGTAATTGATATTTTTAGTACATTTGGAGACTGTTAACATTAACTATTCGGCGCATTTTCTGAATCAATAGCTGTAAAAAAATCAAAAACATGGCAGGATCCGTAAACAAAGTAATACTCATTGGAAATTTAGGAGATAATGTGAAAATGCATTATTTTGATGACAAAAACAGTGTTGGGCGTTTCCCAATAGCAACTTCAGAAAGCTATACTAGCAAGCAAACAGGAGAAAAGGTAACCACTACCGATTGGCACAATATTGTGGTTCGTAATAAATTAGCTGAAATTTGTGAAAAATACCTATCGAAAGGAGATAAGGTATATCTCGAAGGGAAACTAAAAAACAAACAATGGGAACAAGATGGCGTAAAGCGCTATGCTACGGAAGTTATCGTGACAGAAATGACCATGTTAAGCACGCAAAAGAACTCAGAGAATACTGCACCCCCTGCGCAACAAACCAACCCAACTTCAGGGGCACTAAAAACAGCTGCTCCAGAAGACAATAACGACATCCCCTTTTAATCTTTATAAAACTTTAAACTTTGGACCCAGATCCCGAACCTTTATTTTCTCTACTCACTTCTTTCGACGCAATGATTGCTGTGAATGCCATTGTTTTAATCTTATTACTGATTAGCTCTGCCTTAATTTCGGGTTCTGAAATTGCTTTCTTCTCTCTAAACCAAACCAATATAAATGAACTTTCCAATAATGGTAAAGAAGAAAATGTTGTGGTTAGCTTGCTAAAAAAACCTCGAAAATTATTAGCGACCATACTAATTACCAACAACTTTATAAATATTTTAATAGTACTGCTTTTTACCTCATTTGCAGAAACTTTATTTGGATCCTTTCGTTTTAACCTCAACCTATACTTCTTTGCGGTACCTGTTCGTTTTCTTTTAGAAATCATCCTAATCACCTTCTTAATTCTTTTGTTTGGCGAAGTTTTACCAAAGGTATATGCTTCAAGAAATGCCTTGCGTTTTGCTAGAATAATGTCCAAATTCATACATTTCGTTAGTATTTTATTAACGCCGTTTAGCATGCCATTAATTGCAGCTACCAAATGGATTGAGAAAAAATTTGGGAACAAAGCAAATAACCTTTCGGTGGAAACCTTATCTCAAGCTCTGGAACTTACGTCTCAGAGCGCTACGAGCAAAGACGAACAGAAAATATTACAAGGAATTGTTAATTTTGGAAACACAGAAACGGTACAAATAATGAAGCCCAGAATTGATGTTTTTGCCCTTTCTGATGACGAACCCTTCGAAGATGTACTGCATAAAATTTTAAAAAACGGCTATTCTAGAAATCCTGTGTACAAAGAAAATATCGATAATATTATTGGAGTCTTATACGCAAAAGACCTTTTAGCGCATCTAAATAAAAAATCTTTTGATTGGCAAAACCTGTTAAGAGAACCTTTTTTTGTGCCAGAAAACAAAAAGTTAGACGACTTGTTAGGAGATTTTAGAGCTAAAAAGAACCATTTAGCAATTGTAGTTGATGAATACGGAGGAACTAGTGGATTGGTAACCTTAGAAGACGTCATAGAAGAGATTGTTGGGGACATCAATGATGAATTTGATGATGATGACCTAGCATATTCTAAAATAGATGACAAAAATTATATTTTCGAAGGGAAGACTTCGATTAAAGATTTCTGTAGAATTCTAGACGATGAAGATGAAACGATGTTTGAAGAGGAAAAAGGAGAAAGCGAGACCTTGGCGGGTTTTATCTTGGAGGTTTCCGGGAAATTCCCCAAAAAAGGAGAAAAAATCTGTTTTAAAAACTATATTTTTACCATAGAGGCGCTCGACAAAAAGCGCATCATCCAAGTAAAAGCAACTAAAAATGCGTAATCTTTTTCTTTTTACTTTACTCGCACTCTTTTGCTCCTGTAAAGAGGACGTTTTACCAAAGCCAAAGGCTTATTTAAGCTTATCATATCCAGAAAAAAAATACGAAGATCTGCAACCGAAAAGACCCTACAACTTTGAAGTTTTGCAAAATACAGCCATCATTGACGTCAAAAACAATTGGCTAACAATAAAATACCCAACATTAAAAGCTTCCATTGACATTACCTACAGGCCTGTAAAAAACAATCTAAGAGAACTACTTCTGGAAGCAGAAAAACTTGTTTTTAAGCATGCGTTAAAAGCAGAACAAATCATACCAAAAGACTTCACAAATAAAGAGAAAAGAGTTTTTGGTAGCCTTTATCAAATTACTGGGAATGCCGCTTCCCACGTGCAATTTCACATCACAGATAGCACACACCACTTCATTAAAGGTTCTTTATATTTTTATGCAAAACCAAATTATGATTCTATTTTACCTGCGGTAAACTATATCAAAGAAGATATTTTACATTTGATAGAGACCTTCTCCTGGAAACAGAAATCTCATTAATTCTCCGAAGCACAAGGAGCGCTTGTATCCAAAACACACGCTCTAAATAATCTCCATTTTCTCCAGTAAAAAAGAAGCATTCATATTTTTACAAACTCCAGCTGTTAGCGTGTAATCGAAATACAATTCATTTGCTATAATTTCTGCGTCAAAATAATAATTTTTAATGGCTGAAAATTCGTTTTCTAATTCGCACAAACTCACATCGTGCGTTGCAATAATTCCTGTAGATTTAGATTTTGAAAGTTTTTCAATAAACTTCTTAGAACCCATTGCCTTGTCTCTACTGTTTGTTCCTTTTAAGATTTCATCTAAAATGATAAAGTAATCTTCCTGATTAATTTGATCTACAATAAATTTCAAGCGTTTTAATTCTGAATAAAAATACGATGCCTCTTCAGATAAAGAATCTGAAGTTCTCATGCTTGTAATTAGTTTTATTGGCGCATATTTAAATGATGTTGCACAAACGGGCAAACCAGTATTTGCCATAACTATCGCTAAAGAAACGGTTCTTAAAAAGGTGCTTTTCCCTGCCATATTGGCTCCAGTAATAATAAAAAATTCCTCTTTTTTAATACCGAAATCATTGTCAATTCTCTTGTCAACTTTTAATAATGGATGCCCTAAATTAACCCCTTGCATTGTCCCTTTTTCTGAAGTAATTTCTGGAAAGACAAATTTTGGGTGATTGAAATAAAAATTAGCTAATGCGTTTTCAGCATCGAAAAAAGCAACCACTTCAAACCATTTATTTACGGTATGCTTATACTTAAAGATCCATTTTTCTACCCTGTAGACATTGTACACTTCATAAAGAAAAAGTCCATTACCAAAAACAGCAATTACAATATTATTTCTTTGATCAAACGCATCTAAAATACGCACAAATTCTTTAAAAATAGTTCCTGCTTTTTTATCTTCAGAGGCTATAACTTGTTGTTTCTCTTTTAATATTTTTGAATTAAATTCTGTGTTTTCAATTTCATTTAATAGTTGGTGGTATTGACGAAAGATGTCGCTAAATTTGCCTGTTTCTGTGTATAAATTGTCCGTCTTTTTCACAAATCTTCCTGTTATAAAAAGTCCGATAAAAAACCAAATCACAACATATGAAAAGGAAATAATTCCGAAAGAAATCAAACCAATTAAAGCCAAAGAAATTATTGAGAAAACAGCTTGAATCTTGGCTGATTTTTTAGGCAAAAGAGTATTATAGTTCGCAATCCAATTTACAATAGATTTGGAATTGTTTTTTACAGAAATCAGACTTGCTAGAGCAGCAAAATGTTGTCTCCAAATAACTTTTTCAGCAAGTTCTTTTAATGCATGCTGTTTCTCTAAAATACCTGTTATTTTATTTTTTGTTAATGCATTTGCTAAAGCGACTCTTCCATCGTTTGTATTGGTTCTATTTAAATATTGAAAAAAAGAACCTTTGCCAAATAAATCAATATCATTGCTATAATAATGTGTAGCATCTACAAACTCCGCTCCTGTTTCTAAGTGGTGAAAATCACGATTTAAAACACGAATTTCTGTCTCATTTATAGTGATTTTTTCATCAATAATATTTCTTATTATTTGAAGATTCACGTGTTTTGAAACTAGAAAAACGAACAACAGGGTACCTAAAAATGCAATGGTAAAAACTATTGGATAATTTCCAAAATTATAGTACACTAAGAAACAAGTAATTAAAAAAACCGCGAATCTAAAAACACTTAGTTTAACAGATTTGGATTTTAGAACAACCGCTTCTTTTTCAAATTCACTTTTTGTATGGGTATAAAAATCTATGGTTTTTTTCATTTATTCGTCTTCCTTATTTCAACTTAATTTTTAGCCTTTACTATTAATAACTAGAAATTCCACCAGTTAAATTTAATACTTCTAAGTCTGGGTATTTAGTTTTTAATTTTACAGTAGCTTTGTAACTATTAAAACCTGTCTGGCAAACCATAATGTATGTTTTACCTTTATCAATTACAATTTTATCTGCATCAAACTGTTTGATATGAATTGTTTGCTGCACATCAAAAGGTAAATTTAAATTATTTAAAACAGCAATAATTTCTAAATTAGCAGCACCTATTTTTTCTTTTAATACTGCTGGTAAAATTTGCCAATCTAAATTTTGAACAATACAAGCGGCATCTACATACATTTGCACTTTAAATATTTGAGCAATTTTATCTTTTAAAAAAATAGGTGTTAACTTAATTTTTAATTGTGTGTTGTTTAATGAATTGTAAATCAATAATTGATTTAGCAATGGTTTTCCAATCCCTGTAGTTAACTTTAAAACTTCATTTACTTGCTGTGTAGCCATCATGCCAACAATAGAATTTAACGTTCCTGCTTCTTCACAATTAGGAATATCTGTAGCCATTTCTGGGAAAGCATCTCTTAAATTTGCGGAATAACTTCCACCTTTTTGCAAAACATTAAATGTAGCAACATAACCATCAAACTTATACAAAGATCCGTAAACCATCGGTTTGTTTTTAAGAACACACGCATCGTTTAATAAATACTTAGTTGGTAAAGAATCTGTTCCATCAACAACAATATCAACTTTAGAGACCAACTCCAAAACGTTTTCTTTCAAGATTGGTGTATTCGTAAAAGTAATTTCGGTAAATGGTGCTCTTTTTTTTATAAATTGAGACAAAACTTCCGCTTTTGGTTTGCCAATATCTTCTAGAGAGTAAAAGACTTGTCGGTGTAAATTAGACACAGCTACAATATCAAAATCTACCAAATGGATTTTTCCAATTCCACTAGCAGCTAAATATACAGCTATCGGACTTCCCAAACCGCCGCAACCAACTATCAAAACGGAGGCATTTTGAAGTTTTTCCTGACCAACTTCACCAATTTCTGGTAAAGTAATTTGACGTTTAAAAAGTTGACTTTTTGTTGGTTTCATTATACTTTTTGAATCTCTTTTTTAGCAGTTTCAAATTCTTCTGGTGTATTTATATTTCTTATAAAATCGTCTTCAACTTCTACAATTTCTACCTCAGAATTAATTAACATTTTACGTGGACAAGAATACCCTTGCGCTAAATATTGCAGCAAAATAGGATATGCTTTTGGTTCGTAAATGGTAATCAAAGGTTCTGGAAAAACGTTCCCTTTCCCTTTAATTGCGGTGGCTACTTTGCTCGGATTTCTTTTTTGTAATACCAACTTTATGATTTCATCATTTACAAAAGGAACATCTGTTGCCAAAACAAACCAAGCAGTATTTGGGTCTTTCTGAAACGCAGAACAAATAGCTCCAAAAGGGCCTAAATTGAGAAATTTATCATGAATTTCTTTCGAAACTTCAGCAACATTTTCTGACAGTTTTTCAACCCCATAAAAAGTTTCTAAATTGCTGTTTTCGAGTATTTTTTTTGCGACCTCTTTTTGAGGTTTTCCAAAATAATTTAATTCAGATTTAGCGGTTCCCATTCTTGTGCTTTTACCACCGACCAATACCAAACCTTTTACTGGCGCTATTTTTTCTTGAATAAGACGATTAACATGCGCTGCAATCTTATCAATTTCATCAATCGTATAAGAAATTATATTTTTTATCTGTGGAGATTTCTCCTCCAAAAAAGAAAAATAAGCAGTATCTTTTTTTAATTTGATAACAAAGCAAATATTCTCTAATTGCGCTACTCTTTTTAAAACAGAAGCTTCTTTTGCTGGATCTAAAATCAAAATTTGTTTGGCTCCTTGATAATGATTCCCGTTGATAAATACAAAATCAAACTGTGCAAAATCTAAACGTTGTTGAAACTTATTTATAGTTCCAGTAGTTGTTATTTGTACATTCCCTTCGTGATGAAAGACAAACTCTGACAGTCTATTTTCTTTTACATCTTTCGCATGAGAGGCATCAAAATAAGCCAATTTATAGTCCGTTAATTTTTGAGAAACCTGCCCAACTAAATCAGAAATAGTGTTGCAATTTGTACCCAAAATTGAAATTTCATTGGGTGCAAAATTGTCATTATTTCTTCTTTCTAAGTTTGTATGTTTTTTGTGATTACTCATTTTTAATATCCGATTTTCCTCCTGTCTTTTCTACTAATTTTATTTCTTTTATTACCATTTTTTGATGGATGCTTTTACACATATCATAAATGGTTAAGCAGGTAATATTTGCACCTGTTAAAGCTTCCATTTCTACCCCAGTTCTCCCTTCAATAGATACCTCGCAAAGCACTTCTATATTTTCAGAATCTACAATTTGTATGTCAATATCTACGCCATTTATTAATAATGGATGACACATAGGAATTAGTTCTGAGGTCTTTTTTACCCCTTGAATTCCTGCAATAATAGCCGTTTGAAAAACAGGCCCTTTTTTAGTTATCAACTCCTCGTTTTTAAAATGAGAAATTATGGTCGCTCCTAAGAACATGCTTGCTTTTGCAATGGCTGTTCTTTTGGTAATTTTCTTATCAGAAACATTTACCATTTTAGGATTTCCTTTTTTGTTTAAATGACTAAAATCACTCATTATCTATATCTAATTATCTTAAAAACTTCTCCTTTTTTAAAAGCTAACGTATCCTCTGGTAATTGGATAAAAGCAGCTGTTTTCACCAAACTTGCTAAATCTCCAGAACCATTTCCTGCAATTGGAAAAGCAACAATACAACCCTTTTTATTTTCTAACTTCACTTGTAAGAAGTACGTTAAATTTGGCCTAAAATTGACGTCTTCTCCTAAAATAGCCGTTTCTTCTTCCGTTTCTAATCCTATTGATTTGTAATACCACGGATAAAAATACGCCAAACAATTCACAAAAGTTGAAATAGGATTTCCAGGAAAACCAAAGACAATAGTTTGTTTATTTTCATTTTGATTAACATGCCGATCACTCAAAGGTAAAGACGCTGCGCGTCCAAACCAAAATGGTTTCCCAGGTCTTTGCGTTACTTTATGAAATAATTTTTCAACTTCTAATTCTTCAAAAACTTCAGGAAGAAAATCATATTTACCTTTGCTTACTGCGCCACTAAAAAGCAACACGTCATATTGTTGTAAATATGTTTTTATCTTGGATTTTAAAATTGGTTTGTCATCTGTAATATGTGCAGTGTCAGAAACAATATTTAGTTTCTCTAACAAAGAAACTAACGTAAAAACATTGCTTCTTCTAATTTGATGTGCTAGTGGAATCTCATCAACACCAACCAATTCATCTCCAGTAGAAACAATCATTACTTTTGGCTGTTTTGCAACTTTTACATACGATTTCCCAACGGTTGCTAAAACTCCAATTTCTGCTGCAGATATTCTTGTATTTTCATGTATTAATAGATCTCCAGATCTCCTATCTTTTCCTTTGGTATGGACATTCTGCCCATCAATTATTGCATCAATTGTTATCGTTGCAATTCCGTTTTCAACGCTAACATCTTCATATCTAATAACAGTATTTGTATGATTAGGCAAAACGGCTCCCGTCATGACTTCTATGCAATTTTTTGAATTTTGGAGCGTAATTTGTACACTTCCTGCAGCTTGAATTCCTTCTATTAAAAAAGCTTTTTGCCCACTTTTAAATTGATAAAAATCAATTGCAATCCCGTCCATAGCGACTCTATTAAACGGAGGGAAATGGCTGTCTGCAAAAACCGGTTCCTTTAAAATTCTACCTATAGATTTTAGAAATGGAATTTCTTCGACACCATAATCTTGTGTTGTATTTAAAACAGTTTGTAAAGCATTTGCTACTGATATCATGTTAACTCTGTACTTATTTGTTCGTATTAATCTGAAATATTAGTGGTGCTACAAATACGTTTTATATTTACTTTTTTATTATAAATTACTGCTTTCGCAATACATATAAAATTTATACTAGCCACCAATGGTGCTCATGCTTTCAGAAGCACCGCCATCTTTTCGATTTGCTTCTGCTATAAAACCATTTTCTGGTTTCTCATGTACTAAAGATAGGAAGAGTTCTTTTAAATCGTCATTAGAAGCACCTTTTCTAATAAAATCACGCAAATTAAAAACACCGTCATCAAAAAGACAGTTCTTAAAAGTTCCAGTACTTGTAATTCTAATTCGGTTGCAATTGTTGCAAATAGTTCGGGTAAATGCAGGAATAATTCCAACAGTTCCGAGATGATTATCAATTGCGTAGTTTCTTGAAGTGGACGATTTTTCTGAGAGAATGTCTTTCACATCAAACTCGGTTTTAATCTCATTTAAAATCCTGTTAAATGTCCAGTTTTCCTCCATTTTACGTTGTCCTTTTCCATTAAAAGGCATTTCTTCAATAAAGCGTACAGCAATCTTTTTATCTTTTGTAAATCGTACAAAATCAACAATCTCATCTGTATTAAAACCAGATTGCACCACTACATTTAATTTTAGATTTAAACTACTTTTTTCAAGCAGTTCTAATGTTTTATACACTTCGGGAAAAGCATCTCTTCTGGTAATTTTGGCAAATTTTTCTCTATTTAAACTATCAATACTTAAGTTGATGTCTTTTACTTTTCCTAATTTTTCAATGCGATCAATGTGCTGAGAAATCAGCGCACCGTTTGTGGTAATATTAATTGCTTCTAACAAATCATTATAAGACAACATTTCTAAAAATCCAACAAAGTCTTTGCGCACAAAAGGTTCACCCCCAGTTAAACGTACTTTATGAACTCCTAACTCTGTTAAGACGCGAATTAAGCGATACATTTCTTTAAAAGTTAGTAGTTCTTGTCTTGGTACAATATCTATTCCTTGTGCAGGCATACAATATTGACAACGCAAGTTGCAACGATCTGTAACCGCCAAGCGCACATATTCCATTTGTCTTCCAAAGTTGTCTACTAATGTATGCATTGTACTGGGTGGTTTTCAAATTCTACTTTACAGAAACTATAATGAACTTAAAGTAACTGTTATATACTTCATTACTAATTTTGTTGCTCCGAGATGGGCCTCAATATATCTCTTGTTGATTACTCCGGTTAATGTTCTAAACTGTTCATCGTCTTTTAGCTTGGTAAAGCTATCTATAAATTCTTCTTGATTTTTTATAGCAATACAACCTCCTAATTTTACTAAATCTACCGCTTCTTTAAATTTATCAAATGTATTCCCAATAACCACTGGAATTCCAAAAGTTGCTGGCTCTAATACATTGTGCAATCCTGTTTTTAAACCTCCACCAACATATGCTACGTCTGCAGCAGCATATATTTTGGTTAAAAGACCAATCGTATCAATAATAAAAACCTGATAGCTTTTCAAATCTCCGACAAACTGAGCTTGTTTAAATTCAGAATATAAAACTGTTTTTTTATCAATCCGCGCACGTAATTCTAAAGTGGCATCACTTTTAATATTGTGGGGAGCAATGATAAATTTCTCATCTTCTGTTGCCTTATTATTAATATAATGTATCAATAATGCTTCGTCTTCTTTCCAGGTACTTCCAGCCACAGCGGTATGTGTGTTGTCCTTAAACTCCTGAATGAAATCTAACGAATTGTCTTGTTTTAAAATCGCTGATACGCGATCAAAACGCGTATCTCCCGCCACCGTTACATTATTGTAGGCTATGGAGTTTAACAATACCTTAGAGTTACTTTCTTGGACAAAAAAATGATCGAATGCCGCTAAAGACCTCTTCATAAAAGTACCATAGCTTTGGAAAAATAATTGGTCTTTTCTTAAAATCCCAGAAACTAAAATCGTCTTAATTTTTTTCTTTTTAAGCGCATCTAAAAAGTTTGGCCAAAACTCATATTTTATAAAAATCGCTAATTCTGGATTCACCTCTTTGATAAATCTTTTTGCATTTTTATGAGTATCTAAGGGAAGGTAACAAACAACATCTGCTAATTCATAGTCCTTTCTTACTTCATAGCCAGAAGGTGAGAAAAAGGTGATTAAAATTTTATGCTTTTTATACTGTTGTTTTAATTTTTCAATAATAGGTCTTGCCTGCTCAAACTCACCCAAAGAAGCCACATGAAACCAAATTACTTTCTGATTTTTTAGCACAGCTATTTTAGAGAATGTTTCTCTTCTTCCTACAACAAAAAATTTAATTTTTTTGCTAAATACAGCAAGCAAGGGTAAGGCGATTGCTGTCAAAAAAACCACAAAATTATAGACAAATTTCATGTGAGTAAAAGTACACAATGGAAAGTTCTAAACGAAAAAAAGCACTAACAAATAAATGTTAGTGCTTTTTTATATTTTATAAAACTTAATTTTTTAAGCTTCAAAAGGTGTGATAGAAACGTAAGACCTGTTGTCTTTTTTCTTTCTAAACTCAACCACTCCGTCAACTCTTGCATGTAAAGTATGATCTTTACCCATGTAAACGTTTTCTCCCGGATTGTGAGTTGTTCCTCTTTGACGAACAATAATATTCCCTGCAATTGCAGCTTGTCCTCCAAATATTTTTACTCCTAGTCGTTTCGATTCTGATTCTCTACCATTTTTCGAACTTCCTACTCCTTTTTTATGTGCCATGATGTTATGGTTTTAAAATTTGTAAATTTTTATTTCGTTAAAGCTTCTATTAATTCCGCTTTCTTTAGAGAAGTATATCCTGAGATACCTTTTTCTTTAGCTACGGCTTTTAATTCCGCTACAGTCATCGCACTTAAATCACTAGCTACTGCTGGCGCTGCTACCTTCACTTCTTCTTTCTTTGGAGCCGCTTTTTTAGGAGCTGCTTTTTTAGAGCCTGAAGCAGCAATAGATTCTATTAGAATCTCTGTTAAAGCTTGTCTGTGTCCATTTTTCTTGATGTAACCTTTTCTTCTTTTCTTTTTGAAGACAATTACCTTATCACCTTTTAAGTGATTTAAAATTTGAGCTGATACTGATGCTCCTTCTATAGCTGGGGCGCCAACAGATACACTTCCATTATCATCCAATAAAAAAATAGTATCAAAAGTAACTTTTGATCCTGCTTCTCCTGGTAAACGATGAACGTATACTTTTTGGTCTTTTGCAACTTTAAACTGCTGCCCTGCTATCTCTACGATTGCGTACATACTATTTGTTTTGCGTATTACTACTAGTTAATTCACTTTCTTTACTGAAAATGAGGGTGCAAATATACGTTTTTTTTAGAAAGCTACAACATTGCCCTAAAAAAAATAGACAGTTAAAACTCTAATAAAAAAATAAGTTGTCTAAGACTCCTTATTTGTAAATTCTCCCTATTTTTGATAACACGCAATTTCTGTTAATCCTTGTAACATATTATTTCGTCAAGCGTCTAACTTCATATTGAATATTAATTAAAAAATGAAAAAAATGAAAAAAAGTATTTTAACACTTGCTTCCATATTATTGGTTGTATTTTATTCTAATGCCCAACAAGTTGATTTTCAAGAGTATGATTTAGATAACGGCATGCATGTTATTTTACACAAAGACACCGCTGCCCCAGTAGTAGTAACTTCTGTAATGTACCACGTAGGTGCAAAGGACGAACAACCTGGGAGAACAGGAATGGCTCATTTCTTTGAGCATTTGTTATTTGAAGGAACAAAAAACATTGGTAAAGGCGAGTGGTTTAAACTAGTTTCCTCTAACGGTGGAAAAAATAATGCCAATACTACAGATGATAGAACCTACTATTACGAGATCTTTCCCTCGAATAAGTTAGAGTTAGGACTCTGGATGGAATCTGAGCGCTTATTACATCCTATTATTGGACAAGATGGTGTTGATACTCAGAATGAAGTCGTAAAAGAAGAGAAAAGATTGCGTGTAGACAACCAACCTTATTCTCGATTTTTAGAGTATGTAAAAGAAAACATCTTTAAAAAGCACCCGTATATGGGAACTACTATCGGTAAAATGGCAGATTTAGATGCTGCCACCTTAGCAGAGTTTCTTGCTTTTAATAAAAAATTCTATGTCCCAAATAATGCAACCTTAGTTGTTGCGGGTGATATTGATATTGCTATTGCAAAAAAAATGATTGAAGACTATTTTGGTCCTATCCCAAGAGGTGCCGAAATCGAAAAAAACTTCCCACAAGAAGACCCAATCACAGAAGCAATGACAGCAAAAGGGTTTGATCCAAATATTCAAATTCCGGCAATCATGGCTGCTTACAGAACGCCCTCAATGAAAACGAGAGACTCTAGAGTTTTAGACATGATCTCTTCTTACTTAAGCACTGGAAAAAGCTCTGTCCTTTATAAAAAGTTGGTGGATACCAAAAAAATGGCAATACAGGCAGGTGCTATTAACGCCAGTCAGGAAGACTATGGAACCTATATTCTATATGGCTTGCCCCAGGGAGAAACAAAGCTAGAAGATTTAATTAAAGAAATTGATGAAGAAATTATTTTAATGCAGACCGAATTAATTTCAGACAGGTCTTATCAGAAACTACAAAATCAATTTGAAAATAATTACGTAAACTCAAATTCAAGTGTAGAAGGGGTAGCAAATTCTTTAGCCCGCTACCATGTATTATACGGAGATACCAATTTGATTAATTCTGAGATTGACATCTACAGATCAATCACGAGGGAAGAAATTCAAACGGTAGCAAAAAAATATCTAAATCCTAATCAACGATTAATTCTAGAATATTTACCGAAAACAAACTAATATAATTAAAACGTTGATTAATTTCTTAAAATATAACACCAATTATGAAAACAAAAATTTTAGCAATCCTTGTACTTTTTGTAGCAACAATTAGTGCAAATGCACAAATAGATAGAAGCACAATACCAAAGGCAGGACCAGACCCAGTTGTAAAGCTAGGAGTCCCTGTAAAATTCAAGATGCCTAATGGCTTAAAGGTAATTATGGTAGAAAACCATAAATTACCAAGAGTTTCCGCAAACTTATCCATCGACAATAAGCCTTATTTTGAAGGAGAAATTGCAGGTGTCTCTGGAATGATGGGAAGCCTACTTGGCCGTGGAACCCCCAGCATAACGAAAGATGCATTCAATGAAAAGGTAGATTTTTTAGGAGCAAATATTGACTTTTATGGCGCTGGAGGTTTTGCTTCTTCTTTAGAAAAGTACTTTCCTGAAATACTTGCGCTTATGGCAGATGGAATTAAAAATGCAACGTTTACACAAGAGGAGTTTGACAAAGAAGTGCAACTTACTTTAGATGGATTAAAATCTAATGAAAAGAGCGTAACCAGTGTAGCAAGACGTGTAGAAAATGTTTTAACCTATGGAAGAAACCATCCTTATGGTGAATTTACGTCAAAAGAGAGTGTAAAAAGAATCACCTTAGCAGATGTAAAAAGCAATTATAATACCTATCTAAAACCAAATAATGCGATTTTAGTAATTGAAGGAGATATTAACATTAAGGAAACTGAAAAACTTGTTAAACGTTTGTTTACAGACTGGATGCCGGGAGAAATACCTGCATATACCATGCCTGAAGTTGTCACTTTAGCGTCCACAGAAATTGACTTTATCAACATGGATAATGCAGTACAATCTGAAATTTCGATTATCAACACAGTAGATTTAACTTTAGGAGATACAGACTATTATGCCGCTTTATTAGCCAACAAAATTCTTGGTGGAGGCGGAACTGCGCGTTTGTTTATGAACCTAAGAGAAGACAAAGGCTATACGTATGGTTCTTATTCTAATCTAAGCCAAAGTAGGTATGTAGGAACTTTTAAAGCGACTGCAAGCGTTAGAAACATGGTAACAGATAGTTCTGTTGTAGAATTACAGAAAGAGATTAATAAAATTAGATATCAAACCGTAAGTGCAGAAGAGCTTAAAAATGCCAAAGAATCTTATATTGGTAGTTTTGTAATGGACGTTCAAAAACCAAGAACAGTGGCAAATTTCGCTTTAAACATTGAGCGCTATAATTTACCAGTAAACTTCTATGAAGGCTATATTCAAAATATAAAATCAGTAACGCTTGAAGAAGTTCAAAATGCGGCAATAAAATATTTTACAGGTGACAAAGCGAGGATCATTATTACTGGAAAAGGAATCGATGTCCTAACAAATCTTGAAAAAGGTGATTATATAATCAAATATTTTGATAAAGAAGGAAACCCGTCAGAGAAGCCGGCAATGACCTTGCCAATTCCTGAAGGAATGACTGCAGAAACTGTAATTAACAAATACATAGCTGCAATTGGAGGTAAAGAAAAAGTAATGTCTGTAAAAACCACGGTTACCATTGCAAACGCAACTATCCAAGGAACGCCTTTGGTAATGACAATGAAAGCTGCCGCTCCTAATAAATCTTCACAGGAAATTTCTGTAATGGGTAATATCATGCAAAAAACTGTTTTTAACGGAACTACAGGGTACGCTGCTTCAAGAGGTCAAAAGAAAGAGATGACTGCAGAAGAAATTTCTAAAGCAAAAGCTGAAGGTGGTATTTTTAAAGACTTAGCATATGCTTCTGGAGAATTGTTAAGAATTGAACCTTTAGAAGGTAAAAATGCTATTGTTTTAAAATATAAGGATAGCGAAGTTTATTATGATATGACTTCTGGTTTAAAAGTAAAAGAAGTAAAAACTGCAAAAGCACCAGATGGCAAAGAAGTGAAAACGCCAACGGTCTATTCTGATTATAAAGAAGTAAACGGAGTTAAATTTCCGCATGCAATTGGAATTAAATCTGGCCCAATGAATTTAGATTTCGTAGTGCAGGAAATTAAAGTAAACGAAGGTGTTTCTGATGCTGATTTTGAATAATTAGAACTAGCTAAAAAACAAGGGGCATAAAAAAGAGTCAAGACAGTCTGTTTTGGCTCTTTTTTTTATGGATAGTATTTACAAATAGCTACTTCTTCTTATTCACCAAATACACACCTAGAAAAATAATAACGCCTCCAAAAATTTGGAGTGGACTCAATTTTTCACCGTCTAAAACACCCCAAAATATCGCCACCAAAGGGATAATGTAAGTTACAGAAGATGAAAAAACAGGATCTGAAATATGTACTAGTTTGTTATAGATCGTTTTTGCAATTCCTGTGCCTACAATTGATAAAATTGCTAAATACCCCAGAGATTCCATAAGCACTTCATTTTTAACGTCAAACGTTGCAAAGAAATCTGTGCAGCTTAAAACGACAATCGCAGGAACTAACAGCAATAAAAAATTACCAGTTACAATAGAAAGTGCGCTTAAATCACTCAAATACTTCTTTACTATGTTTGCATTAAACGCATAACCAATAGAGGCAATAATTATTAATAAAGCATACCAATAATTTTGATTTGGATTAAGAGCAGCACCTTTTAAAATAAGAATTAAAGTTCCTACTAAGCCAATTAGAACACCATATAACTGTCTTCTCTTAAAACCAAAACCAAATACAATTGCCCCAAAAATTAAGGTATTAAAGGGCGATAAAGAGTTTAAGATAGCAACCACAGAACTGTCTATTGTTGTAATTGCAAACGCAAATAAAAATCCAGGAATAAAGGTACCTGCAATGGCAGTATACCCAATGTATTTATAATGTTTTTGTTGTATTTTTTTTAAGGATGGAGCCGCTACTGCCAGTAAAAAAACTGCAGTAAAAATCATTCTCAAAGCGCCCACCTGAATAGGTGTTACCCCAATTAATGCTTTCTTCATTAAAATAAATGAACTTCCCCAAACCAAAGAAAGTAAACTAAAATACAACCACTTTTGTTGTTGATTATTCATGTGCTATTCATTCAAGTTGCAAAAGTCTTACAATTATTGAAATATCAACCTGATTATTAATAAATTTGTAATATAATTTAATCATTAAATATTATGAACATTAAAAATATATTTTTTGCTACAGCAATAGCGTTTTTTATTATAACAGGCTGCAAAGAAAACAAAGAAGTGAAAAAAGAAAAAATATCGCTTGCAATTTCTGGGATGACTTGTGAGATTGGTTGCGCAAAAATAATTCAATCTAAATTGTTTAAGAAAGAAGGCGTCCTAGATGCAAAAGTAATTTTTACCGACAGTATTGCAAATATCGAATTTGATGCGAATGCAACCTCTACAAAAGATTTAATTGCCTTTATCAATGGTATTGCTGGAGGAACCTTATACAAAGCTTCGGAGCATCAATAAAATGGTTTAGTCTAAAAAATAAGCGTATGTTGAGGCATGTGAAAAAAGTAAAACGTACTATACTCAAAAGAAAAGGGAATAAAAATCTTATTTTATACAACGCAAAAAAGCAGGCTTAACGCCTGCTTTTTTCTTCTTCTTCTTAATCAATAATTAGTTGTCTATAAACCTGCATCTTTCCAAGTCCAAGTAGAGATATCTACTTTAGTTCCTGTTTTGTAATCTGCAGTTGTAGAAGCATCCACGCCATCAATTTGAATATTAGATAATGCACCACCATCTTTCATATCGATATTTGGAGCATACCCCTCTAACCAGATATTCGTAATTGTAGCTCCTGAATTCTTTTTAAACTGTAAGCCCGTTCCACTAACTATAGAAATCGCTGTTAGGTTTATAAATTTAGGATTCCCATTATCTTTATCTCCTTCAAAAGCAGTAGAAAAACCGCTAACCGTATGAGAAATGTATGTATTTGTTACTGTACCGTTCCATCCCTCTGTCCAATCTACAGAATCATCTTCGTTATTTTCTAAATATATATTAGATACAGAAACGGTACCACCAAAAAACTCAACACCATCATCAGAACCATTAATTACTGATACATTTTCTATGGTAGTTCCAGAACCAACAGCATATAGAGAAACTCCATTGTATTGAGAGTCTGCATTAATTTGTGCTCCTGTTCCTTTAATTACTAAATAGGTAATCGATCCAGAATTATCCGCATCATTTGTACCTCCGTAGATAAAACCACCAACTTCTGCTTCTGCATCTACACCAGCACTTGTTGTAGCATCTCCACAAATTGTTAAACCTCCCCAGTCTCCACCGTTAGCCGCAGTTGAAGAAATTACAACAGGATTGTCTGCGGTTCCTTGAATGTTTATCTTACCACCTTTTAAAACTGCAATATAAACTCCTGTTCCACCATCTCTAGCTTCAATTTTTGTGCCAGCAGGAATTACTAACTCTCCCCCAGATTGCACAATATAAGAGGAATTTAAACTGTATTTAACAGTTGCATCTAAAGTAATTTTACTAGTTACAGTTCCTTGTAAGAAAGAAGTAGGTATTGATACATTAGAACTTACCCAAGTAAAGTCTGATGCACTTACAGTTTGTGTATTTGTATACGATAATGCAGGATCTGCAGCAACACCGTCTATAATAACATTCTCTAATGATCCACCATCTTTCATGTCTATAGTTACATCATAACCAGTTAAAGATAAGCCTGTTATTGTAGCACCAGTTTGTTTTTTAAATTGCAAAGCTGTACCACCAACTGTAGAAACTGCAGTGATATTGATAAACGTAGGATTTCCGTTGTCTTTATCTCCTTCAAAAACTGTTGAAAAACCTGAAACGGTATTTGTGATATATGCATTTGTTACCATTCCATTCCATCCTTCTGTCCAATCAATAGAATCATCTTCATTATTTTCTAAAAATAAGTTTGATACCGAAACCGTTCCTCCATAAAACTCAATACCATCGTCAGCACCGTTAATTATAGCTACATTACTAATTGAAGTTCCAGAGCCAACTCCATACAGAGAAAGACCATTGTATTGCGAATCTGGACCAATTTGTGCTCCTGTACCTTTAATTACTAAGTGATTTATAGATCCTGAGTTATCCGAATCATTAGAACCACCATAAATAAAACCACCAACCTCTGCTTGTACATCCACACCAGCAGTTGTTGTAGCATCTCCACAAATAGTTAAACCGCCCCAATCTCCAGAATTTCCTGAAACAGATTCCATAAATACAGGACTAGATTCTGTACCCTGAATATCTATTTTACCTCCTTTTAAAACAGCAATAAAAACATCTGTTCCACCATTAAACGCCTGAATTCTGGTCCCAGCAGGAATTGTTAATGTTGCTCCCGCTTCAATAATAAAAGAACCATTTAAATTATATATCTGACTTGGATTTAATGTGAAATCTTCATCCAAGTTCCCATTCATAATTCCAGAGTTTAAATTCTCTATTACTGCTGAACCTGTTGGTTCGATAATAATATCTGGCTCTTCACTACCACAATTACTTAATGTTAAAGTAACAAAACAGAATGTTACAATGCTTAAAATTTTAAAAACTGATTTTTTCATTTTAGTTTAGTATGATTGTTAATTTTATACAAAGTTATTCTCTTAATTCCTTTCTTTGTTTACCTAAATATTAATAGTGTGTTAGGCTTCTGTAATAATTTAACTGTTTTGTTAAGAAATTATTAATTGCTTAAAATGTATACTTCATACTTACTGTTAACTGGCTTCCTTTCTTGTAAGACAGCACAGTTTCATTTGTTTCTATATTTGTAATAAAGCTTTTTACGAATTGAGTTTGTTTAATTTCTGGGTTCAATAAATTTCTTCCCACTAATTTAACCACTAAGTTCTTTGTTAACTCTTTACTCATTACGAGGTCTAATGACACAAATCCTTTTTCTATAATTTCGTCATTATAATAAATGTCGCTATTTGCAAAATCTTCTGGAGAGCCCAATGCGAAAATTTTATCTGATGAATAGTTCCCGGTTAACGTTGCAGTAAATTCTTTTTCTTTATTGTTACTATAACTTAAAGAACCGTTTGCAATAAAATCTGATGCCCCTTGTAAGCTAGATGTAGTCACATCTTTATACTGAAAGTCTTTTAATAAATCTTGGGTTAGCCACATTTTAGTAACATTCCCTGTTAGATTTAAAATACCTTCATCGTCATCGTTCTTTATTAAATCTGTTTTTGCCTCTAATTCGGCACCATACACATTGGCTTTTTCTCCTGTATTAGAATATATAAAATACCCTGAAGAACCCCTTGTTTGCGATAAGTTTATAGGATCATTAATCTGTTTGTAAAAAACAGCTGCAGAAAATAGCTGTCCCCTTTGCGGAAACATTTCATATTTTAAGTCAAAATTATAAATTTCTGATTTTTCTAAATCTGGATTTCCTTTTGTTACACGACCTGTTGGAGACACATATTCAAATGGAGATAGTTCTTTAAATTCCGGTAATGTTTGGGTAATACTAGAAGCAAAACGTAGGTATTTATTTTCTGCTAATTCGTATTTTAAGTTTACACTTGGATATACACTTTGATAGGTTCTGTTTAGAGTTCCTATTCTTCCTACAAAATTGGCAACATCCCAAACTACATTGATTTCATCTCTTTCAAATCGCATTCCTAAATTACCTGATACTTTAGAATCTAATTGAAAATCAAAATTTACATAACCCGCCATAATATCTAATTCTGCCTGGTATCTGTCTGCGTCTCGAACCCTTAAAGTTAAACCCTTATTAAAATTAGCTGCTGTAAATGTTGATGATAACTCGTCTACAGAAGCTGCTCTAAAATCCTTTGACCGCACTCCTACAAATAAAGATTTAAAAGTTCTTTCTTTATGTCTGTAATTGAATCCATAGTTTAAAGAATACGGCTTGTTCTCATCTTCATCTTTAATTCCTAAAGCCCACTTATTTTCTACCAAAGCATTGTATTCTGTATCTTGGATTTTTTGACTCGATTTTCTTTGCTGAAAATCGCCAACATGTGCATATTGAATTTCAGATGAAGTAGTAACATCTAAAATATTTACTTCATTTCTAATTCTATTAGGTTCTTCTGCTAAAACAAAATTGTACCCTCCAGCCCAATTTAAAGTATTA
>Ga0209302_10000154_pt1 | contig 42768 bp, 35 predicted proteins | sample ArcOceMetagenome_2_FD_187445 | JGI IMG/M metagenome (GOLD analysis project Ga0209302, IMG submission 187445) | Marine eukaryotic phytoplankton communities from Arctic Ocean - Arctic Ocean ARC135M Metagenome (SPAdes) (version 2) | ecosystem: Environmental > Aquatic > Marine > Oceanic | place...
TGGATCGAACTGGGTCTGCCCAGCGAAAAACGTTTAAAGAAAGCCTGTGGCCGAGCCAAACAGGTAATTGTGTACACCTATGGCACCGGGTCTGCCGAACAGTGGTGGAAACAGATGCAGCCCCAGGTGGCTCGATTTAAAAATATTAGCATTCGCCATATAGACACAGACATTACGAGCAGCCTGGCCGAAGCCGTGCAGCGCAACCTCAATGTACAGGTGAGTATTCAAGACTCCGAAATTACCTGGCACAGCGATGACCTAGTGCTCAGCTTCACCCCCGATATCAAGTTATAAACGGCTAAAATAGAAATTAAAAAGAAGCTAAAAAGAAGCCAAAAAAGGGAGCCAAAAAGGTCCTTAAAGGACGGTTAAAAAAGAGTCTAAATCTGCGTGAATTTTGCTTTGCAGTTTACTAATCTGGGTGTACTCTGGCGGCCATTCAAATAGTGATTATTGCCATGCCCGTTAAAACCGTTGTTAGTATCTGGCCTCTCTTTGCAGGTCTCTCCTTAATTGGCCTCGCCGTTGGCGTGCAGGGCAGTTTACTTGGCGTGCGCGCAACCCTTGAAGGCTTCGATGACTTTCTGATCGGGCTGTTAATGTCCTGCTATTTCGCTGGTTTTCTGGCCGGTTCACTGTTAACCCCAAAGATGATTCAGAGGGTGGGTCATATCCGCATCTTTGCAGCGCTATCTGCTGTGGCATCGGTGACCATTCTTATCCACTCCATCTATGTCGAGCCCTGGGCCTGGGCCCTCATGCGACTATTTACAGGTTTTGCCTTCTCTACCATCTATGTGGTGTCAGAGAGCTGGCTAAACCAGGCCTCAACCAATGCCAACCGAGGGCAGATACTGTCTATCTACACGGCCATTTTATTGGCGGGTATCTGTGCCGGGCAGTTTATGCTCAACTTGGCCAACCCCCTAGATTTCACCCTGTTTATCTTGATCTCAGTCATGGTTAGTGTGGCTGCCGTGCCTATTTTGCTATCTGTGGTAATCACACCAACTATTGAAGACAGCGATCGCGTCACTATTCGCCACCTGTGGTATAGAACCCCCATGGGCGTAACCGGTATTGTTCTCTCCCAATGGGTGTCTAGCATTCTGTTTGGTATGGGTGCGGTCTATGCCACTAAACTGGGATTCACGGTGTATCAAGTGGCTAATTTTATGGGCGGTATTGTTCTCTCCCAATGGGTGTCTAGCATTCTGTTTGGTATGGGTGCGGTCTATGCCACTAAACTGGGATTCACGGTGTATCAAGTGGCTAATTTTATGGGCGCGATGATGGCCGGCGGCATGATTTTACAATGGCCGCTGGGCAAGCTGTCAGACATGATTGACCGCCGTTGGGTCATGGGATTTGCCTGTCTGTGTGCCGTGGGCTTTGCCCTGCTGATCAGCCGGGAATCCGAAGCCTCATTAAAACTCTATGGGCTTATTTTTGCCTTTGGCGGCTGTTCATTATCCCTATACTCGATAGTGGTAGCCCTCACCAACGACCACTTGCGCCCCAGTGAAATTGTGCCCGCCAGTGGCACCATTGTTTTGATCTCTGGGCTCACCTCGATTACCGGTCCCATCACCGCCGTATTCTGGTTACAGATATTTGGCCTGCAGAGTTTCTTTGTGCTGTTGGCGTCGTGCCTATTATTACTAGCGGGCATTAGCATCTGGCGTGTACTCACCATTGAAGCACTGCCCAGCGAATACAAGGGACAGGTTATATTGCAAGCGGCCACCGCACCTGTTGGTACCGTACTCCATGCTGAGGACGATATTCCACCAGACACTAGTCCCTAACTACTAGCTAGAACTTATTGTAAGGTTGTGAGTCGAATTAGCGGTCAAATAATGGCCGCCCAAAACGCAGCATTTTATGCTGCCTCTTGTTTACAAAGAGCCCTGACTCAGTAACAGGAAGATTCAATTTTTAAATCCTTTCAGTCGAAAAATCCGTAAACTAAAGCAATATAGAACAATAATAATAAAATATTAAAAGGTCCTCGCCATGCGCTCATTAATCATCATCAGTGCTTTAGTTCTGTTAAGCGCCTGCACTGAAAAATTTGTTCCCGCAGACTACATCTCACTCAATGATAAATATGACGTAGTGATCGAACGCGATCATCTGGGTGTACCCCATATTATGGGTGAGCGGGACATCGACACCGCGTTTGGGTTTGCCTATGCTCAGGCAGAAGATAACTGGAAGCTTATTCATGACAGTATTCCCTTTTATCGTGGCACCAACGCAGTTATCAATGGCAAAGAAGCTGCGACCGTCGACTTTCTCATTCAATGGCTCGGTATCTGGGAAGATCTAGACGCGGGCTATGACACCCAACTGGCACCAGCAACCAGAGCCTATGTAGAAGCCTTTGCCGACGGCATTAATTATTACGCCGCAAAGCATCCCGAACAGACTGACCAGCGGCACTTCCCGGTTAATGGCAAAGATATAGTCGCCGGCTACATGCTGCGTCACTTGTTGTTTTATGGTTTTGACGCTGCAGTGATGGAGCTTTTTGAGGAGCAGCGTAAACATCCAATTAGCCTTGGGCCTAACGCAGTGGCCAGTGACATAAGCAAAGCTATTCCCGCCAGCCAAGTCCGTAACGGCGTGATCATCAATGACCTGCCCGTGGGCTCCAATGCAATGGCCGTCTCGCCCTATAACAGTACCGACGGTGCCACACGACTGGCGATTAATAGTCACCAGCCCACCACCGGCCCAGTAGCCTGGTATGAGGCCCATATCCAAAGCAACGAAGGTCTCAATGTAATGGGTGGCCTATTCCCCAGTGGAGCGACCATTGGCGTCGGCTTTACCGAAAATTTGGGTTGGGGCGCCACCGTCAACAAGCCTGATCTGGTAGATATCTATGTGCTAGAAATGGACCCCGATGACGACATGCGCTACAAACTAGACGGCGCTTGGGCAACCCTAGAATCCAAAGATATCGTGATCGACCTAACCCTGTTTGGCATCATGCCCTGGTCTGTGACCCAAGAGGGGCTAAGGTCTGTTCATGGGCCAGTGTTACGCACTGACCACGGTACCTATGCTGTGCGTTATGCAGGCATGGGCGAGATGCGCCAAGTCGAGCAATGGATGGCTATGAGCAAAGCTCAAAACCTAGAACAATGGCGCGACGCCATGCGCATACAAGCCTTCGCCAGCTTTAACCTTGTCTACGCCGATCGCGAAGGCAACACCATGTTTGTGCACAACTCCCTAACCCCACAAAGGGTGGCTGGCTACAACTGGAATCATTACCTCCCCGGCGACGACAGCAGCTTGATTTGGGACCAATACATGGCCTTTGATGACTTGCCTCAGGTTATCAACCCAAAATCTGGCTACATTCATAGCGCCAACCAGAGCCCTTTTCATATCACCGCCGAAGGCGACAACCCTATTAAGGCTAATTATCGCGATGAAGACGGCTTCCCCACTCGCATGACTAACCGTGCTGACCGCGGTCTGGAGCTATTCGCTGAGCTGGGCACCATTTCTGAACAAGAGTTTTCTCAGATCAAGCACGACAAGAGCTTCAGCAAAAACTCCAGATCCATGGCGTTTTTGAATCAGCTGCTCACAATGGACCTGAGTGCACAGCCCGAGCAGTACCAAGACGCCCAGAAATTGATCGCCTCTTGGGACCTAAATACCAATATCGAAAATAGACAGGCAGCCTTGAGCGCCTGTGTGATTGGTGCCGAATGGCTGGCAGAGCAAAAAGGCAAAGCCACCCCAGATGTTGTCGATGAATTAATCCACTGCACCGACCTAATGATTGCCAACACAGGCCGCATAGACCCCTTGTGGGGCGATGTAAACCGCCATGTGCGCGGTGATATCAACTTACCAGTAGGCGGCGGCCCAGATACTTTACGGGCTATTTATAGCCGAGACCTAAATGAAGATGGCTACCTGACCAATGTTGCCGGCGATGGTCTGTACTACATGGTGTCTTGGGATGCCGAGGGAGAGCAGAAAGTTCGTGGTATTCACCAGTACGGTGCCGCCACACTAGACGAAACCTCTGCCCATTATGCAGATCAGGCTCAGGACTATGTAGACGAAGTACTTCATGACCCTTTATTTGATGCCCAGCTTCGTGCCGACAAAATTGAGCGACGATATCGACCCGGTGAGTAAGCTGAAAGCCTTTAGGTTGAAAGTCCCCTAGATTGGAAGTCTTGTAGATTGAAAGTCTCGTAGATTAAAAGCCTTCTATATCTAAACCGACAGGCCCACACAACAGAGCATTGCTGGTAGACCCAGCACCGATGCTTTAGAATGCCGGCTCAGCAGTACTGACTGCCACAACTGAAGGCCATTATGTCTATCCATTGGTACCCCGGCCACATGCGCAAGGCCAGCAACGAAATGATCGAGGCTCTGCCTCTGGTTAATGTAGTGGTTGAAGTATTGGACGCGCGTATTCCCTTCAGTAGCTCAAACCCCTTTATTCAGGGTCTGTGTGCAGAAAAACCCTACATCAAGTTACTCAATAAAACTGACTTGGCCGATCCAGAGATCACCAAGCAGTGGCAAGATTATTTTGAGCAGCAAGCCAACACCAAAACCCTGGCGTTAGATTTAAAAAACTACGACCCCAGCAAACAGATTATTGACCTGATCAACAAACTCAGCCCCCACAAAGAAGGTCGAAACACATTAGCCATGGTGACCGGCATTCCCAATGTGGGTAAATCCTCGCTGATCAATTGCCTCGCCGGTAGACATGTCACCAAGACCGGTGATGAACCCGCCGTTACCAAAGGCCAGCAGCGCATCAATCTGCGCAATGGCATTATGCTATTAGACACCCCAGGCATACTCTGGCCCAAAATAGAAAATCCTCAGGGTAGCTATCGCCTAGCAACCACCGGCGCCATTAAAGACACAGCGGTGAGCTACGAAGACCTGGCATTTTTTGCCGCAGAGTTTTTGCTTGAAAAATATCCCGAGCGCCTAAAAGAACGCTTTAATGTCAGCGAATTACCAAGGACCGAAATTGAGCTACTAGAAATTATTGGTGCTCAAAGGGGTTGCCTGCGTTCCGGTGGCCGAGTCGACCTAGAGCGGGTATCGACAATCTTCATCAATGAATTACGTGCTGGCGTACTAGGCCCTCTGGGTTTTGAAACCCCAGAGATGATTGAATTAGAAATGCAGCATGTAGAAGTGTTAAAAGCTGAAAAAGAAGAGCGTGAAAAACTGCGCCTCGAAAAATCGGCACTGCGTCGCAAAAAAGCCAACGCTAATCGTAAGTGACTTTTAAGCTATCTAAAGCCATAAGCCCATAAACTATATAAACCAAAGTTAAAAAGCGCTCCGGCTATCTTTAAATCGTCATTACAGCCGCTGAAAAATGATAGTCTCGTCAATCAGCGTATCGCCATCTTCATCAATCGTTGCTGTCAGGGTATCCCCCGACAACTCCACCAGACAACTCAACAAACATATTTGGTGCACCCACCCCTACAAAGTCAGTTAACCCTGCATCGCCATTATTATCAAAAGTTTGGGTGACTGTGAGCAGGCCAGTGCTTTCATCATAGGTATAGGTGCCTAGCTCCATGCCGGATATTTCAGTTTCGTCATCTGCATCTACCTCGCCATGGAAGTAAGTGCCATCGTCAAAAAAGATAATCATTAGTAGGTCATTTTCGGTGCTGGTGCTGCGCCAGGTTCCCAGTAGTCCTTGCGAAACAATTTTACGAAACTGAATAGCGTCGCTGCCCAGGACGCTTGGAGCATCGGCTATGGGCGCTAGCACCTTATTATCTAGTAACTTATCGCCTATTATTTGATCGTCTCGAAACACCCAAGCCAATGGCACAGTTGTTTTAATGGGACTCAAGCCTAGAGAACTATTATTATCAAAATGCTGACTGGCCTGGGAGAAATTGTTAGCACTAATAGAAACCGTTCCCCATTCCATGCCAGACATTTCTCCAACACCTAAGTCACCGGTCTCAGCGTGGATGTAGGTTCCGTCATCGAAAAAACCTACCATTGCAAAATTACGATCCGCATGAGTTCCGCGCCAGGTGCCCATTACGAATTCCCCAAAATCGGGCGCTTCCCCAAAACCGGGAGCGTCACTAAAACCGCTTGACAGAGCTAAGGTTAAAATCAAATGTAACACCGCATCAGAGATAGCAACCAACTCAGATCTAACTTGGTCTTGCCCCCCATTAGCCAGAATCACACTCAGCCCCGACATTGCCGCAAAACCTGAAACCGACAAGTCAAAATCTAAAGCTACAGCATTGTCTTTGGCCGTCTGGGTAATGGTGATCCCATTGCTAGGATTGCCATCCTTATCCAAGGACTGTAATAACCGAATAATATTGATCACCATAGGATGGGCCACATCATCGGTCTCAGCTATATCCAATGGAGTGACAAGCTCAGCTGCCAACACAGGTGGAAATTCTAAGTCCCCAATAAAGAAGGTTATTGTCTCGCCAGCTAAATATTTAAATTCGCCCCGAGAATTGGTATCGCCACTTTGGGTGGCGGTGCGGTAGCCAATATTGATCACTGGGCTATCGACAAAGGTACCTGTGAGGGCTGGGGTCTCGGCTGTACCGCCATCACCGCCACCACAGCTGGTGAGCAGCAACATACAGCTAGAGAAAAAGACTATGACTAGTTTCATGCTATTACATCCTGTAATAATTTGACCGCTTCCCTTACGGCTTTTCATAAGGTTAGCCTAGCGTCGACACAACCGCCATCTTTGGCAGATTAGTTAGGCATACTGCCCCGCAGAATACCCAGAAGTGGAGGGCGGCAGCACGGTTCATTCACCCATCGCAGTCTATGGATATTGGGCAGAGGGGTATGTTTCGAGCAGAGATCGATATGGCAGAAGCTTTCAAAGTGAAAACGGAAAAATGCGCTCCGCTCGTTAGCGAGTTGTATGAAGTGACCGGCGCCTTTGGACCCATTGTCTGAATAGCCTTACGAATAGGTGAGGTACAGAAAAATTACTTTTCTGCTTTTGGCGCACCTGCTTTTTGTGCCCTGGCTTCTTGTGCCGGTGCTTCTTGTGCCCCTGCCTCTTGTGCCCCTGCTTTCTGTGCCCCTACTTTCTGTGCCCCTGCTTCTTGCGCCCCTGCTTTCTGTATTGCCAATGTCTGCGCCACATATACCGCAACATCGCGTAATTGCGAATCAGAAAGTATCTCTTTGAAGGAGGGCATTTTGCCTTTTCCTTCGGTAGCCGCTAAAGCAACAACATCAGCCGAGGTGACGGCGGTGATGTTCGGACCAACACCGTGACTGCCGCCGCCGTCGTTACCATGACAGGACGAACAATAGACGGAATAAACTGCTTTACCAGCCTCAACATTAGCTTGCTCAATGGCTACGCTAGGAATTGAATCAGAGCCTGGCGCTCTACCCGGCCCCATTTTCCCGTCCAATGAAAACAACCACACACTGTCTCCTGATGGCGTACCAGCAAATAGATTACCGGCGGAATACACAACCACTTTTTGTTTACCCTTGTGCTCAAAGGTCGTGGCTGGTGCGTTGACGCCAGCACCGGTTTGAAAATTCCACAATTGATCACCGGTAGTAGAATCCAACGCCGTTAAGTCTCCGTCATTGCGTCCGACAAAGACTAAATCGCCAGCAGTGTTAATAGAGCCACTCCAGCAACTGTCTTTCCACCGCTGACTCCATACAACTTTATTGGTGGTCATATCCATGGCAGAAAATACGCCATTTAAGGGAATGGGCGTTCCACCGGATCGGCCATTGGTATATTTTTCACCCGCCACGGGTTCCTGTTCGTGGGTTCTAACAAAAACGCCCATCAGGTCATTGGAGCAGGTGTAAAGTAAGCCGGCGCGTGGGTTGTAGGAGCTGGGTGGCCAGTTACCCCCACCTATGCCACTGGGTTTCAGTACAACTTCTTCGTCCCAAAAGGGTGTGAAAATGCGGCCTTCATTGACCAATTTATAACCTTCAGGTGCAATATCAATGTATTGCGGCACAGTTGAATCGCCAATAGGAAAGGGCTGAGTGGGAGAAGTAGCTTGACGTGCATCCTGGGCAACGGGTTTTTCTTCAATGCCAATTAAGGGCTCACCCGTGACGCGGTCAAGAATATAAACCCAACCGGTTTTGGCCAAATTCGCTAAGGCTTTACGCGGCTCGCCTTTATAATCAACATCAAACAGAACAACCGGGTTTGGCGCATCATAGTCCCAAATATCATGGTGAACTTGCTGGAAGTGCCAACGGTATTCGCCCGTCTTGGCATCAACTGCAACAATCGATGCAGTATATAAATTGTCTCCAGGGCGGACAGAACCATCGTAATCTGGGCCCGCATTACCTGTAGAGAAATACATCAAACCCAATTCTGGATCCACTGCTGGCGTCTGCCACACAGTACCGCCACCGAATTTCCAGGCATCCGTATCTTGCGGCCAGGTTTCAAAGCCTGGCTCACCGGGTCCAGGAACTGTATAAAAAGTCCAAATCAATTCGCCGGTATCGGCGTTATAGGCTTTCACCCGCCCCCGCGAACCAAACTCCGCACCGGCAAAACCGGTAATCACCATGCCGTCGTAATATAAAGGCGCGCTGGTAATGGTATAGCCTTCCTGCCAATTCTCTGCCTGCACCGACCACAGCTCTTTGCCTGTTTTTTGCTCGAGGGCCATTAACTTGCCATCGAGTCGACCTAGGAACACCTTGCCGTCACCCAGGCCAACACCACGGCTCGTCCAACCACAGCAGACCGTATCGATTGTGCGATCAAGGTTGGCTTCATACACCCAAAGGTGCTCGCCGGTCTCGACATCTAAGGCGAATACATCATCGGCCCCAGTGATAATAAAAATAACACCCTCATAGACAATGGGCTGTGCCTCGCCAGAAAAGGGAGGCCCCACGCCAGAACCATTTAAATGCGTACGCCACTCTGCCTTTAGATCTTTTACATTGCTGCGGTTAATCTCTGTTAACTGTGAATAACGCTGGTTATAGAGATTACCGCCATTGGTTGTCCAATTTTCCTTGGGCAACTCTGTCAATTGCTTGGCGGAAAATGCCGGAGCGTCTTCTGCACTATGCGCATGACTCAGCATCAATAAAGATAACAATAAGAAAGAAGATAGTTGCCAGAATGGTTTCATTGGATGACTCAGGTTTGTTATCAAAAAATTTTCCCGCATGACAGTGGCTTAGACACAAACAAGAGACCAAAGCTGGGGGGTATCGCTGTCCGTTACCAGCTGACCCAGGCGACGTGACCAGACCATTTCGTTGCCAAACTCTTCACGCCAAGACCAGATTCTTCGGGTAAATCGGTGAAGCTCGTATTCTTCAGTGAACCCGATCGCACCATGTACCTGGTGAGCAATTCGAATTACCTTTGCTCCCGAGATACCGGCTCTCACCTTTGCCGATGCAATAGCGATATTGGTGCCGCTCGAGTCAAAGTTGTTTTTGACCAAGCTGAGACTGGCCACATCTGCAGTGCAGGCTATGCTCGCCACCTCACCAGCCAAAGCTGCAAGGTGATGCTGGATGGCCTGAAACTTGGCTATTGGACGGCCAAACTGTTCACGGATATTGACGTAGTTAACACAGATTGCCAGGATCGCTTCAGAGGCTCCGGCGATTTGCTGACTGCGCACCACAGCACCAATATCGTCTATCGTTTTCTGCACATCAGAAAATTCTTCATCCGATAGGGCCAGAACTTTGGCCTTTCCGAAAACGCATTCACAACGGGGCTCGCCCGCCATACTATTTTCCACCGCCGACTGATTACCCGAATTTTTAATCAATGCAATTCGCGAGCCGTTCGAGGTTTGTACCGGCAGCAGCAGGTATTCAGCATGGTTTACAAAAGTGGTGACACTGCATCTTCCACTAACAGTCTCGTCACTATCTATAACCAGAGGTTCCCGCGCTGGCGTATTGGCAAAGATCACCAAAGCATCCGGCAGTTTCATCTTAGCTCGCATGGCAATAGCCGATGCAATTAGTGCCTCAGCTATGGGCAGGGGCGTGGCGTTACGCCCAGCCAGTCTGGCGATCGTAAAGCCCTCCTCCGGCGGCAATTCCACTCCCCCCAGACTCTCGGATAACCATGCCATCGGCAGCCCCATTTCTGCTACCTGAGCCCACTCAGACGCGGGCCAGTGACCTTTTTCTACGGCCAAACATAATTCGTTACTGGAGATATTTCCCAATAATTTTGATACCGCATCTGCAAGCAAGGCATCTGTATTTGCAAGTCCCATCTTTAACTCCTAAACCAATCATCTCAAACGTAGTTGAGGTGCAGCATCTGTTTATTACAGAATAAAACTTCACTCAACCGTATTGTGCAGCTGCTAACGCAAGCCCAATCCTCTAGCGATAATTCCGCGCAAGACTTCTGTAGTGCCGCCCTGAATAGTGAGCTTTGGAGCAATCTTCAGCATCCTATCTATAACGCTGCGAAGCTCGGTTTGGTCGCCGAAATCACCCTCGCCCCCGACAATGCTTCTCACTCGCTCTGGCAGGGCCTGCTGCCAGAAAGTGCCCAGATCTTTTACCAGCGCAGACTCCACCATGGGCGCTTTACCCTGCTCAAGCATCATCGCTACTGATAGGGACATTTGACGGAAGCTATACAGGTCAGCGACCAAGGTTCCCAACGCTTCCTGCAAATGAACCTTGGGATTTTGATGCACATAATCAGCCAGTGCTTGAAGCACACCAAATGTCTCCAGAAATCGTTCAGAGCCACTGCGCTCATAGGCTAGCTCTTTACTCGCCTGCTTCCAGGCACCATTGATTTCACCCAAGGCATTGTCCGAGGGAATAATTACATTATCGAAATGCACCTCATTAAATTCGGAGTCTCCGGCCATGCTTTTCACTGGTCGAACAGAAATCCCCGGCGTGTTCATGGGCACTAGAAACTGGGTTAGGCCATGTCGACGGTTATCTTCGGTGGGTTTCTCGGTGCGCATCAGAGCGATCATGTAATGGGCCTGACGGGCTCCGCTGGTCCACAATTTAGTCCCATTTAACGCCCAACCCTCACTGGTTTTTTGCGCGGCAGCTTTTGCCGCGAACAGATCTGAGCCCGAATCCGGTTCACTCAATCCAATGCAGAAGATCAATTCTCCGGCGACAATTTTTGGAATAAGATCATTTTTAATCTCTTCTGACGCATAACCCAGCAACATAGATCCGGACTGCCTATCGGCCACCCAGTGTCCCCAGACCGGCGCGCCGGCGGCCAGCATTTCCTCACAAACTATATAGCGCTCGAGAAAGCTTTTCTCCCCACCGCCGTACTGCTTGGGCCAGGTCATACCAATATAACCAGCCTCACCACAGAGTTTGCTGAACTCAGGACTAAAGGCGCTCCCGAGCCGAGATTTGTTAGGGAGGTATTCTCTCTGCAGAAACTCTCGCACGCGCTCGCGCGTAGCTCGCAGATGGTCCGGTAACTCCACCGCATCAAAATCTATGAATGTCTTCATCTTGCTCTCCGTTTTGCTCTCCGTTTTGCTCTATGTCTTGCTCTATGTCTTGCAACCTATTGGATACCGGCGCCGCAGCACCCTTTCTTGTTACATATTCGGTTGGCACGTATTTGGGTGCCATATATTTGGGTGTCACATATTTGGGTGTCACATGTTTTTTGTCATGGTTGGTAGCTGGTTATCTTTAACGCCAGTCCTCAGATTTTTTAACGGCGGCCGAAAAGGCGTTTAATCCCCGCCAAAACATCCATGCGGCCATTGGCAGCAGAACAGCTGAAATGACCGACAGGGAATGCATCAGCGCACCTTCATCCACAAATACGAAATCGGTGAGCACAGCCACAAGCGTTGAGCCCAATGCCAGCCCCAGCATATTGGTGGCAAACATATAGACGGCCGTCGCTTGGCCTCGCATCTGGTTAGGCGTCACCATTTGAACCGCCGCGGCGGCTACACCCATATAGGAGGCCTGGAAAAATACAGTGACGCTCAGCAGAGCTAATGCCATAACGTGGCTCGACATCTGTGGTGCGGCAATTGACGTTGGAATAAGCGCAATGGATAAAAACATAAGGACGCGCATATTAGAGTCGGCAAAATTACGTCTTTGAAAATATCCAACAAAGACTGGCCCGGAAAAAACTCCCAGCAGTCCTGATAAAATAATCACCGACCCCACTAACGAACCCGCATGGCTACGCTGCAAAGAAAAATTTCTAATCAGCATTTCTGTAAACCAAGACGAATAGCCAGCGCCCACAATAGCCAGTATCGAACAGCCCACAAATAGACTGATATACAGCTGGCGGTGTTCAACAAACATGAAGGCAAACACTTCTCGGATTTTCAGTGACGCTGGCTGACTGCCATCATCGGCTCGGATCATGCCTTTACGGGTGGGCTCTTTAATAAAGAGAATCATAAAGGAGAGCAAGAATCCTGGTAGCCCCACGGAAACGAAGGTTGCCTGCCAAGCATTTACCGAGCCCAATAGGGGGAATGACAAATCAGGTATCGCATCATAGTAGTCGTATATGTAGCCACCCAGAACCAATGCCAGGCCGCCTCCGACATACAAACCGGCCTTATAAATAGCCATGGCTCGCGTCAGTTTTTCTCGGGTAAAGCTATCGGCAATCATCGAATAAGCTGCTGGAGATAACGCGGCCTCGCCTACACCAACACCCATTCTCATCACAAACAGCTGGCCAAAATTCTTCGCCATGCCACAACCGATGGTCATCAAGCTCCAGCCAAACACCCCTATAGCGACAATGAGTTTTCGGTTCTTGGTATCTGTCAATCGTCCCAGAGGAATCGCCATCACACTGTAGAGGATTGCGAAGGCAGCGCCTTGCAGAAGACTGAATTGAAAATCACTGAGTTGAAGATCTGCCTTAATTGGACCTACCAGCACACCAAGAACTTGCCTATCAATAAATGAAACGACGTAGGCTAAAAACATTAAACCCAGAAGATAGTTTGCCTGGCCGGTGCTCGGATATTCTGCGGCTCGGGGTATGCTTTTATCATCAGTTACTGATTTAGATTCCGACATGTTATTTTTATTATCCTCGGTCGATAGCCTACTCTGCTTATTGTCTTCTATTAGCGTCCTGTAAACTCAGGCTCTCGCCTTTCGTGCATAGCCTTTATAGCTTCACGAAAATCTTTGGTTTTCATCTGTACCATCTGTAGCGCCTGCTCACGCTTATTGGCTTCGCAAACCTGCTCTGCCAAATCCATTCTCATCGTGGCTTTGGTATTCTGCACTGCCAGTGGTGCGCAGCTCGCAATCTCATTGGCCAGTTTGATTGCTGAGGTCAGTACGTCCTCGCGCTCGACTAATTCGCTTAGCAGTCCCATATTCATTGCCTCGCTGCCATTGACTCGACGACCTGTGTAAAACAGCAATTCAGCGTGGCTGACTCCGACTATTCGAGGCAGTGTTATCGACATTCCAAATCCGGGATGAATTCCGAGACGGGTAAAGTTTGCGCTGAAAATCGTCTCAGGGCAGGCGATGCGAAAATCTGCCAGCAGACTCAAGCCAAAACCGGCACCGATAGCCGCGCCTTGAACTGCGGCTACCATAGGTTTTTTGGTTTCAAATAATGTCATCGCAACGCTGTAGAAATTTGACAGAACATCATTGGGATCAATTCCTTCAGCCTGACCTGCCGAAAAGTCTGCACCCGCACAGAACACCTTTCCTTCCGCGGCCAAGACAATGGCACGGCACTGGTCATCGGCATCCAACTTTCTGAATGCCCACTGGAATTCCTCTAGGGCCTGCAAGCTAATGAAATTATTAGGCGGACTATTAAAAGTCACCACGCCAACATATCCGGACATTTCTAAGCTGACATATTTTTGATCTGACATGGTATTTCTCACAGATTAACAATCAAGAATTTGTAGTGAATAATTTACGACGAATGATTTATAGTAAAAAAAGGCAGATATCATTTTTTAGCGCCCTGCCCAGTCTTTTTATAGATACTCACGACTCCAGATGCCTGAAGACCCGAAATCTGCTCATCAGACAATCCCGCTTCTTTAAGAACCTCAACGGTATGCTCTCCCAAAACCGGCGGCGGAGACTCAACATAACCATTCTTGCCCCCCGCGAGAAAACCTACGCCGGGAACTGAGTATTCTCGACCTAGCTCTGGAATGTTCACCTTGTGAACAAACCCTCTTTCCGAGGAATAAGGCAGCTTGAGCATCTCTGACATGCCCCGAAGTTTGCCAGCCGGTACATCTGCCTGGTTTAGTTGAACTTCCCATTGGTCAGCTGACTTCGCTGCAAATGCAGCTGTCAGGCTCCCGTAAATTAAATCCAGGACCTCAGTATTCTCTCGCCAATTGCGCACTTTAGGGTTCTCCCAAAGACCGTCCAACTTGAGAACCTTCAATAGATTTTTTGCTTGAATTGGCGTATTGGCGGCGACCACAACAATCCCTTCTGCCGCTTTGTAGGTCCCGGAAAATGGACTTCCCGAGAAGGAGCGGTTGCCGCGCAGCGCGACTGGTTGATCAGCAATGTGTTGCATGGCAAACACCGGTCCCATAACAGACATGGCCGAATCTAACATGGCAACATCCAGCACTTCGCCTTCGCCGGTACGCGTCTGTTTGACAACCGCGGCTGAGATAGCAAAGGCCGCCATCAATCCGGTCAAATAGTCGATGGCAGGGAAGCCGGCCATTACAGGTCCACTTTCCTCAGTGCCTGTGATCGCCATTAAACCGGACATCGCCTGAATAATATCGTCATAGGCAGGTCGATCCTTCCAGCTACTGTCCTGTCCGAAGCCACTGATCGAACAATAAATAAGGCGAGGATTTCCCTCAGTTAAGGTCTTCGCATCCAGGCCATACTTTTTTAGGACCCCGGGGCGGAAGTTCTCGATCACCACATCTGCATTGGCGATGAGTTGACGGGCAAGGTCCTGACCTTCTTTAATGCTCAGATCTATTGCAACAGAGCGCTTATTGGCATTCGCGGCTATAAAACCCGCTCCCAACCCTTTGGCCAGACGATCGGGATCTGAGTCAATCACTCGTGGTAAGTCAGCTGCAGCCGGATTTTCGATGCGAGTAATGTCTGCACCGAGTAAACCCAGCTGATAGGCACAATAGGGCCCGGCCAACACATGGGTCAGGTCGACTATTTTTACACCGTCTAGCAATTTGGACATTCGTAGTGTCTCTTATTACAGAATTGATCTGATGGACCGCAGTACGCGCATATGGCGCTCGGAATGTGACATTCCCTAATTGCATTTAGAGTAGCTTGAAAGGCTAGGCGCTATTTGGCATTATGCGTCAAGAATTAGTCCAATTACGTCAATTAAAGATACAGAATAGACGGCGTCGAGTCTAAATTAGGAGGCCTTTTTGAGTGCTAGCGTGCTGGGAACATATTTGGCGGGTACAGCCGAACTTTATGAGGAGCTAGGCGGCAATGCCAGTCAGCTACTCGCAGAAACTGGGTGCCCAGGCAATATACTCTATGGTACGACAGAGCTTGTACCCTACAGTTATTGTGCCTACCTTTTAGAGGTCGCTGCCCGACAGCTGGACCGCCCTGATTTTGCTCTACTGCTTACCCAGAAGCGCAAGGAAATCGGTTACAACCGCGAAACCGTTCTCTATGGCCGTGCGGCGAAAACCTTTAAGCAGACGATTGAGGGTGTGAGGAACCATGTGCGAGCGCGCGCTATTGGGATGCAGTATTCCCTAGAAACTTGGGCCAATGTGACAAGCTTTTCGCGCTCTCTGGATACACAGGAAAGCACTCGCTACCCTCAGGGAAGCATTCTGTTTTTTGCGTCACTTCACGGAATGCTAAAAGACGTGACCGACAACAAATGGCAGCCTTCAAGCGTCACATTTACATTTAAAGATAGCGACTATGAAGCGTCTCTGAAGAAGTACTTTGGATGCCCGATTCAATTTGACGGCGAGCAGGATGCTATATTCTTCCCCAGCCAATTTCTGGCCCACGAGCTGCCTGCTCGAGACGATAGTGCCCATGAGCTGCTGTCGGAATACCTCACAAGTTTGCACCTAGATGATAAACCTGACTTTCAGGTAACGGTTAAATTGATCATTCAAAAAAACCTCGCACTGGGACGGTCTGACATCGAAGCATTAGCCCTACGTCTGCCCTATAAAACACGCACCATTCAACGCAAGCTTAAGGAAATGGGAACCAGCTACAGTGAAGTACTCAACGAGATTCGCTTTGAAATAGCGGAAAACCTAATGACGAATAGTGATAACCCTTTGACATATATCGCCCAGAGGCTATGTTTTCACGATTTGAGTGCGTTTTCAAAAGCCTTTAAAAAGAAATATGGAGTCTCAGCCCGGGAGTGGAAGATCGCACATAAGCAAGGCAGATAGGGAGTGGTTATTATTAAATATTGAGAAACGTTCTTGGCCTCAAGGAGCGCCTGAGGTATTGCGAGCCTAGGGGAATCTTTTGATCTTGTTGCTCTTATAACTATTACAACTCATTCAACTCTTATTACTCTTATTACTCTTATTACTTAGACATTCTAGAAATTCTAGAAATTCAAATAGCACTTAATTAACAACGTTTAACTAAACATACTGCCCCGCAGCATAGCCTGAAGCCCAGGCCCACTGAAAGTTATAGCCCCCTAGGTGGCCGGTCACATCCATCACCTCACCCACAAAATACAGTCCCGGCTGGGTTTTGCATTCCATAGTCTTTGAAGAAAGATGATCTGTATCTACACCGCAAAGAGTTACCTCGGCAGTACGGTAACCCTCGGTGCCTGAGGGTTTAAGCTGCCAGTTGCCAAGTTTGTGCGCCACTTCTTTTAGCACGGCATCGGGAATCTCGGCCATAGGTTTGTCGGCATGGTCTGGCCAATACAATGTTTGTAGCTCTAATACTAAGCCCTTGGAAAGCTGCTGGGATAGCAGATTGCGCAACAGTGATTTGGAACTGGAGCTTTTATACTCAAGCAATAGATCAGTAGCGTTTAGGTCTGGGAGCAAATCAATACTAATACTCTCGCCAGGTTTCCAGTAACTCGATAGCTGCAGCGCTGCGGGGCCACTAATACCCCTATGGGTAAACAGTAAGTTCTCGCGAAAGGTTATATCGTTCAACGACATGTTCACATCAACTGCTAGGCCAGACAGTTTTTCACTGATATCTTTTACCCAGTCAGTAAACGTAAAAGGCACCAGCCCAGCAGCACGGGGTAGCAAGTTAAGGCCAAACTGTTCTGCCATTTCATAGCCAAAGCCAGTGGCACCCATGGTGGGAATAGATAAACCGCCGGTTGCTATTACTAGGGATTTGGAATGGTAGTCACCAAGGGAGGTTTGTACTGTATAGCTAGAGTCTTTAGCAACGACAGATTTAATCTCGCATTTTGTTTTGATTATTACTTTGGCCTGCTCACATTCGTCCAGCAGCATTTTAAGAATATCTTTGGCTGAGTCATCGCAGAACAGCTCACCATGTTTGCGCTCGTGGTAGGCAATCTGGTGGCGCTCAACCATATCGATAAACTGCCACTGGTTGTAGCCATTGAGTGCCGACTTACAAAAGTGCGAGTTGGCGCTTAAATAATTATTAGGCTGTATATCTAGATTGGTAAAGTTGCAGCGACCGCCACCAGACATAAGAATTTTTTTGCCCACTTTATTACTGCTGTCTAACACTAATACAGAAAGGCCACGCTGACCGGCGGTAAAGGCACAGAACAATCCAGCGGCTCCACCCCCTAAAATAATCACATCGTAGCTGTTGATATTTGTTTTAGTTGTTTTCATTTGAGGCTATTCCAGCGCTTCTGTATTTCTGCGCGACCAATGCCCTCTAGGGTTTTGATATTGCGCTGGGGAATCTGTTCCGGGTTGGGAAAGTCTTCAAGCACCCGCTCCATCATCTCTTCCCGCAAAAAATGAATCATTGGGTAGGGGGAGCGATTGGTAAAGTGACTGGCTGCGTCTGCGGGTTCGCCGTCAAATAGATAGTCGGGATGAAAGCTGGCTAGCTGAATAATGCCGTCAAAGCCCATATCTTCAACCAAGTTCTCGGCGTTATCCAAAAAGCTCAGATATTCCTCAAAGTCATTAAGAGCACTTGGCATGACTAATAGGGTAGTGGCGATCTCAGACTCCGGTGCCTTGCGAATCAAATCTAGCTCATCCATAAATAGCTGGGCCACCTGAGTTAGCTCATCGGACTCGCACACCGAGATTCGCAAGCTGTCTGAGGCTAATACTGGTTTCGCGAAGGGACACAAATTTAACCCTACAACGAATTCCTTTAGCCATGTGCGAACATGTTGCTCAACCATACTGTGCTGTCTCTGGATCTAATTAGGCGAGCAGGATAACCCTGTTATTGGACAAAAGAAATTAATAATACAACCACAAGATATTCGGCATAGCGGCTGGATTCTCGAGGCCTTGATTTAAAACATGCATAGACCCCGAGCTGCTCCTATGCCTATAATCATGTCACGCAAGCAAGCTAACAATTATAAATATAACTGCTCGCAAGGGTTCGTCCCTCATCATCTAAATACCTAATCCCTATATCTCGAGATCTATCCATGAGTAAGCTCTTTCAGCCCATCAATTTTAAGTCCGGCCTGTCCATGAAGAACCGCTTTATGCTGGCACCACTCACCAACACTCAGAGCCATGTCGATGGCGTTTTGTCTGACGATGAGTACCGCTGGTTAACCATGCGCGCCGAAGGTGGGTTTGGCCTAACAATGACATGTGCTGCTCATGTGCAAGCCGTGGGCCAGGGGTTTCCTGGGCAGTTAGGGGTTTTTGGCGATGAGCATTTGGAAGGGCTAACCAAGCTGGCAGATGGTATCAAGAGCGCAGATAGCTTGGCCGTAGTGCAGTTGCACCATGCCGGCATGCGCTCTCCAGCAGATCTTATTGGGCAAGCGCCCGTATGTCCTTCAGACCACGCCGACACTGGTGCAGTGGCCCTGAGTGCAGAAGCCGTAGAACAACTTATCGAAGATTTTATCTGCGCGGCAGAACGAGCAGAAAAGGCCGGCTTCGACGGCGTCGAAATTCATGGTGCCCATGGCTACATTCTCGCCCAGTTCCTGAGTGGAACAGTTAACCAGCGCCAGGATCAGTTTGGCGGCAGCATCGAGAACCGCATGCGCCCTATCACAGAGATTATCGATGGCATTCGCGCCCGCTGCCGCAAAGACTTCTTACTCGGTCTGCGCCTGTCCCCGGAGCGCTTTGATGTGCATCTACCGGATATTATCGAAGTGGCACAGGCAGTTTTATCGGCCGGTAAAATCGACTTCTTAGACATGTCATTGTGGGATTCCTTTAAAGAGCCCGAAGACGAAGCCTTTAAGGGCCGCACTTTACTATCTTACTTCACCGAACTTGAGCGCGGTGATGTCGCCCTGGGCATTGCGGGTAAACTGCGTAACCCAGACGAAGTACGCCAAGCCATGGAAGCCGATATTGATTTCATAATGCTGGGTCGCGCAGCTATTTTGCATCATGACTTCCCGTTACAGATGGAAGCCAACAGCGACTTCACCCCAGTGAGAAACCCTGTGTCCGCAGATCATTTGCGCGCCGAGGGCCTAGGTGAAGCCTTTATTACCTATATGTCTGGCTGGAAAGGTTTTGTAGGCTAACGCTTAAAGTCATTATTGTCGTCCAGCTCATCATCACAATTGGGCTGGCCGACGTATTAATAGCATGCAGTTAAATTGGCTCGATGAAGCAACACCAACCCCCTCTACTCTCTCTTCAGGCTTTCCTGAAAAGATGGTTCTGCTGGACTGTGAGACCACAGGCGGCAAGGCGATATATCATCGGATTATTGAAATTGGACTGCTGGTTATAGAGCAGGGGGAAGTCATCGAGCGATGGCAGACCTTTGTCGACCCCCGCACACCCTTACCACCTTTTATCCAGCGCCTCACGGGAATCACCCCCGGCATGGTGCAGGGTGCCCCGGAATTTTCCGATATAGCCCAAGAGCTACTCAGTAAGTTAGAGGGCCGTACCTTAGTCGCCCACAATGCCCGCTTTGACTATAGCTTTCTCAAAAATGAATTTGAGCGTACTGGCATCAGCTACAACGCCAAACCTCTATGCTCGGTGAAGTTTAGTCGCAACCTTTACCCGCAATTTAAACGCCATGGCCTGTCACAGATTATTGAGCGCTTTGGTTTAGCCATCGAAAACCGTCATCGAGCCCTTGATGACGCTGAGATGATATTTCAGTTTTTCCGTAAGTCATCGGCACTATTTTCTCAAGACGAAATTGCCGCCACCTGTAAAACCCTGCTTAAACGCCCAGCACTGCCAACATTGCTGGATGCAAAAGAAGTGGACAAATTACCCCCATCAGCTGGTGTTTATTATTTTTATAATGAAAAGTCTGTGCTGCTCTATGTGGGCAAGAGTGTCCATATACGCAATCGGGTGATGAGCCACTTTAGTGGCGACCATAAGAACCCCAAAGATCTGCAAATGAGCACCAAAATTGCCCATGTAGATTTTGACCTAACACCCAGTGATTTTGGCGCACAGATTCGTGAGAGCAATCAAATAAAGGCTCTAAGCCCCCTCTTTAATCGACGCCTGCGCAAAGTGAAGAAACTGTTTCAATATCGTAGTAGCCAAGACAATCGCGGTTACCTGCGCTTAAACATAGAAGCCATAGAAACCGACGATACAACGGTAGAGCAGCAATTTGGTCTGTTCCGCTCGCCCCGCCAGGCATCACAGCAGATTCAAAAATTGGCTGACCAATACTTTTTATGTCACCAACTTTTGGGGCTTGAGGGCAATAGTCAAAAACCCTGTTTTCGCACCCAGCTTAAAAAGTGTTTTGGTGCCTGCCATGGTGCGGAGACTGCCGAGGCATACAACGAGCGCATGACCGCAGCTCTCAAACATTACCAGATCAAGCAATGGCCTTACCCAGGCCCCATTGTGCTCGAAGAACGCAATCCACAGCAGCCCGACATGGTGGCCTGGCATCTTATCGACCGTTGGCGCTATGTCTCTAAACTAGCCAGCTTTGATGATATTTATGACTTGGGCTATGGCCTAGCCAAAGGCACCTATGATGTGGCGATAGATAGGCAGCCCCCATCTACTGCAGCTACACCAGCTCTGGTTCCGGATGATGCAGACGATCGTTTTGATTTAGATATCTACTTTATACTGGTGCGGTTTATGGCTGACAGCGAAAAAATGGCCCTGAATAATTTAAGAATATGGCCTTTAAATTCCCCGTCCTAGGCTCTGCTTCTTGATTCTTGATTCTCATGCTTTAACTCCCCATATTTTATTTTAGCCTGCGCCTCCTTTTAAGTTGTTGAAATAGGCTCTTTTATATTAGATTATTCTAATGTAGACTTGTCTAATATTGAGAATAATGAATACAGAGAGCACCAATGCAACAGTACCGAGCCAGACCAATATGACCAATATCATCCAGGCTGCTGATTTAAGCGAGCTGCAAAAACATGCCGGAGAAGCCGCGAACCTGCTTAAACAGCTCGGCAACCAAAATCGGCTAATGATTATGTGCGCGCTAATCGGTCACGAGTTGTCTGTAGGTGAGCTTAATGAAATGACAGATCTTAGCCAGTCTGCACTATCCCAGCATCTGGCCTCATTGCGCAAAGCCAATCTCGTGAACACCAGAAGAGAAGCTCAAACCATTTTTTACTCCCTGCGCGGCGACGAAGCCATTCAGGTCATTGGTGTTTTGAAATCCATTTACTGCCCAGAGCTTTAAATTAAAGAGCCCAGAGCTAAGAACTAAAAAGCCCTGAGCTTTAGACTGAACAGCCCTGAGCTTTGAATTAAAAAGCCCTGAGCTATGGATTAAACAGCCCTGAGCTTTGAATTAAAAAGCCCTGAGCTAAGAACTAAAAATCCCAGAGCCATAAATTAAAGAGACCCAGATTTTATATGCAAACTATTACAGCAAGCCAATTTCATCAGCACCACCAAACCGGTGAAAAACTTACCGTTATAGATGTGCGCACCCATGCGGAAGTCGCCACCGAGTGCCTTAAAGGCAGCGCACATTTTCCCGTGCAAACCATCGATGCCGCAGCTGTGCAGGCTCATCTGCAACAGCAGCGCCACCGCCCCGAAAAACCCATCTATTTGCTCTGTGCCAATGGCCCCAGAGCCACCATGGCAGCAGAAAAACTGGCCGCGCACTTAGATTCAGATTTGACTGTGATAGAAGGTGGCCTAAACGCCCTCAAGCAGCTAAATATTGAGACCCAGCAAGGGGCTCGCAATGTAATATCCCTTGAACGGCAGGTCCGTATTGCTGCAGGCAGCCTTGTGGTCGTTGGTGTACTGCTTGGCCTACTAGTTAGCCCTTGGTTTTTCGGGCTATCGGGTTTTGTGGGAGCGGGACTAGCCTTTGCGGGTATTACAGATACCTGCGCCATGGCTATGATGCTTGCAGGTATGCCATGGAACAACAGAGCAGCACAGCAATAGCATGTCAGTCCTTATTGGCGTAGTTATTGGTTTAGTACTTGGGCTTACCGGCGCCGGCGGCTCTATCTTTGCCGTGCCACTACTTATGTTATTACTCGACCTGCCCATTAATGACGCCATAGGTATCGCCCTAGGTGCCGTTGCCGTCAGCGCCCTAATAGGAACACTCAGTAACTGGCGAGCCAACTATATTTTATGGGTACCGGCCATAGCTCTGGGTTTAGGCGGGGCGTTAGTGGCTCCCATAGGTAAGTATATTGGATCACAGCTACCGCCCAGCTCGTTGCTCATCGGCTTCTGTGTACTAGCGTTTATTATCGCGGGCCTTATGTGGCGCCAAACTGTTACGGCACCTGAGCGAGCCAATGTTGTGCGCTCTGGCCATGGTGAAGAAAACGACCTAATACAACCCATCTGCCGTTTTAGCCCAGACGACCAATTTGATACCAGCCCAAAATGTATTGCTGCATTGACCGGCTGCGGTTTATTGGTAGGCTTATTGAGCGGATTGTTTGGTGTTGGCGGCGGTTTTTTGATTGTACCGGCGCTATTGTTTATAACTCAGGTGTCCATGCGCCAAGCGGTAGCAACTTCACTGCTGATTATTTGCGTAATCGGCGGCACTGGATTTGCTAGTTTTGTGGTTGGTAATAGCACTGTAGACTGGCTGCTGCTGGCGAAGGTTTGTGTCGGCGGTTTACTGGGTATGTTAGTCGGGCGTTTAATTGCCGACAGAATTGCCGGCCCCCAATTACAGAAAGTCTTTGCCCTGGCCCTAATAACAATTGCGGCATTAACCCTGACTAACAAACTAATCAATGGAGTGATTTAATCATGATTTTTAGACAGCTATTTGACCCTAAGTCATCGACTTATAGTTACCTGCTTGGGGACGAAAAAACTCAGCGCGCCATCCTAATTGATTCCGTTTTGGACGATAGCCACCAGACGGTGCAAACACTCAAGCAGCTGGAGCTAAGCCTAGAGATAGCCATAGATACTCATACCCACGCCGATCATATTACTGGCATGGGCGCCCTTCGCGATATAACAGGTTGCACCACTATGATGGGTGAGCAAGCAGTGGCCCAATGTCTGAGCGCAACCTTCAAAGACGGCGGCGAGATTACGCTTGGAGATATTAAAATTGAGGTCATATACAGCCCAGGCCACACCGACGACTCTTACAGTTTTTATGTAGCCAGTGAAGCGATGCTGTTTACTGGGGATACTCTATTGATAGGCGGAACGGGACGCACAGATTTTCAAAATGGCGATGCTGGTGCTCAGTTCGACAGCCTCCATGAGCGCCTATTAACATTGCCAGACAATACTCTGGTATACCCAGGGCATGATTATAGAGGTAATTTAGTCAGTACCATCGGGGCCGAAAAACGCCATAACCCTCGGCTGCAAATCGCCAACAAAAAAACCTATACCGGCCTCATGAACAGCCTAAAACTTGCCAGCCCAGAACTTATGGATATTGCGGTTACCGCCAACCAAGCCTGCGGCAACCTCAGCCCGGAGCCCCGAGAGAACTGAGAGAACTGAGAGAACTGAGAGAACTGAGAAATAGCCTCGACGAACTCAGGATTAGCCACAGCGCTAAACTGACCAGAGCTACTTCGCCGTTAGCTTCTTTTGCAGCGCCATGGTTTCGCGGGTAGCGCCAAACACTGAAAGCTTTGGATTAGACTCACCTGTGCGACCGATCGCATCAATCTGCCCGTAGTACCAATACTGCACTGCAAAGCCTGCCATCGCGCGCAATGCTTTTACATTACTTAGGAACGACAGCCAGCTCGGAAATAGAGACAGGCTATCTTCATAGCGGGGCAGTTCATCCAAACCAGCCAACAACTGATTGGGGGCATCGGTCATCACGCACATAGGGCGACCAAGACCAATCAAATCTGCACTGCCTGTTTCCACAGCCATTTCCATGGTACTGCGCTGACGAAAGCCGCCGGTAACCATTAGAGGAACATTAACTTTGGCCTGCATGGCCTTGGCAAAGTCGACAAAGTAGGCCTCACGCTTTTGCGTAGACTCGGCGACATTTTGCTTCTCTTCCTCTTCCATACCCTGAAGCCCTAGAAGCTTGGGCTGCTCATAGGTACCACCAGAAATCTCTATCAAATCGACACCGGCCTGTTCCAGCCATTGCACTACCTGCAAGCTTTCTTCAAAGGCAAAACCACCCTTTTGAAAGTCTGCGCTATTTAATTTTACTGCCACCGGAAATTCTGGGCCTACCGCTGCACGCACACAAGCAACTGAATCTAACAGCGCCCGAGCACGGTTAGCCAAGCTGCCTCCGTAATCGTCGGTACGCAAATTACTGCGCGGGCTCAAAAACTGTGACAGCAAATAACCATGGGCACTGTGTATCTGCACCCCCGTAAATCCCGCCTCTTTAACCGCAGCTGCACAGACGCCAAAACGACGCACTATGGTTTTAATCTCCGCTTTAGTCAGTGCAACGGGTTCACCAAACTGGCCACCGGGCAAACCCACCTTAACCGCCGAGGGAGCCTTGGGATTAGGGTTGATAATTTTCTGGGTCTGACGGCCAGCATGGCTAATTTGCGCCCAAAAATGGTTGCCATTGCGAGTCGCCGCTTGGGCCCAGCTCGCCAGCGCAGTGCGCATGGCCTTGTTGGGTTTGCGATCAATCAATACGTTGCCGGGGCGCTCCAGATGGTCAGCGTCGATCTGAATATTTCCCGACAGCAACATTCCAGCACCGCCGTCGCTCCAAAGGCCGTAGAGTCGGTTCAACTCGGGGGTCGGCACTCCATCAGCTGTTGCCAGCCCTTCGGTCATGGCTGCTTTAGCCAGTCGATTTGGTAGCACTGCGCCGCAGGGTAATGTGAGAGGTTGAGCAATAAGTTGGTTCATAGGAGACTTTTTTTATTATTAATTTGGCTGCTATCCTAGAGGCAGAGGCTCACGATAGCTAGTGTTAGTGCTATAGTTTAGGTCAGTTTTTAGCCGTTTTTACTCTATTTTTTAGTCCCTCTTAATCGTAATTGGAGAATACTTTGTCCCAGGAAAACGCAACGCTTAAGGTCATTCTCGCCGCCTTGATTGGCAACTTCTTAGTCGCGGTCACCAAATTTATTGCCGCCACGCTCACCGGTAGCTCGGCTATGTTTTCCGAGGCTATTCACTCGGTGGTAGATACAAGCAATCAGGTACTGTTGCTCTGGGGTATTAAGGCCTCAAAAAAGCCCGCCGACAAAGACTTTCCGTTTGGCCATGGCAAAGAAGTCTACTTCTGGAATTTTATTGTCGCGATCATGATCTTTGCCGTGGGTGCGGTGATGTCGATATACGAGGGCGTGCACCATATTATGCACCCAGAGCCCATTGCCAATGCCTACATTAATTATATTGTGCTCTGCATCGCTCTGGTCTTTGAGGGCTGTGTATTTTTTTTCGCCCTGCGGGAGTTTAAAAAATCCAAAGGTGACCTGGGTTACTTTAATGCAGTGCAGCGGAGCAAAGACCCCAGTATGTTTGTGGTGTTGTTTGAAGACTCCGCCGCCATGCTGGGCCTGATGATCGCGCTAATCGGCGTCGCCCTTACCGAGTACACAGGCATGCTATGGATTGACGGCTTGGCCTCAGTACTGATTGGTCTAGTTCTGGCCTTTACGGCCCTATGGTTAGCAGTGGAAACTAAAGGCCTGTTAATCGGCGAAGCAGCAGAACCAGAGGTGGTGACAGACATTCACAGCCTGGTTGGCGACTATGCAGGCATAGAGAAAATCAATGAGGTGCTGACCATGCATATGGGCCCAGACTACATATTGGTTAATCTTAGTGTCGACGTCGTGAACAATCTGCGCGCCGGCGACTTAGAAACCGCCATCGCACAATTAGATCGTCAAATCAAAGAGCGCCACCCCCGGGTGAAACGCGTCTTTATAGAAGCCGAAGCGGCACCAGCTGTTAAGGCAGCTGGCGACACACCAAAGGCCAAACCAAGCTAATAAGGAATTCCATGGATTTTTTGCATTACCGAGACCTCGCTAAGATCGAGGGCGTATTTTCTATTAGTGAAGGATGGGGCCAGGGGCGGAGTATTTTTGGTGGTCTGACAGCAGCACTTATACTCACTCATATAGGATCGAAGGTCGATCTAAGCGGCCGCGACCTGCGCACCGCCAATATTCATTTCTGTGGTGCCACTATTGCCGGTGTAGAGTCAGAATTTCGCCACAGAGTGCTGTCCAACGGCAAATCTGTGCTTCAAGTTGAAGGGCAGCTGCTGCAAAACGGCGAGGTAAAAACTGAAATTATCGTCTGTTACGCAAAACCTCGAGTCTCTTCCATTAATATTGACCTGCCTGCCAAAGTATTTCCCGTGCCTCTCCAAGACACGAGCAAAATGCAGTTTTCAAAGGGCATGGGGCCAGAGTTTTTACAGTACTTTGATCTGCGCTACACCAATAAAAATATTCCCTTTAGCGGCTCTGACAACAGTTTAATTACTGGCTGGATGGGCTTTGCTGACCCCAGTGAAGTGCTTAATGACGCTACTATATTGGCGCTCATTGACGCCTGGCCACCCGCTATTTTGCCCATGCTAAGCAAACCTGCACCAGCTAGCACAATCACCTGGAATGTAGAGTTTATGTGGCCTAGGCCTGCACTAGACGTTGATGATTTACTCTATTACGAATGCAGTGCCATAGAAGCTGGCCAGGGCTATGCCCATACCGAGGGTAAGATTTATCATCCCAATGGCCAGCTGCTCGCTTTAAATCGCCAATTGGTGGGTGTTTACGATAAAGTAACTTAAGAACATCAAATAATAAGAATAAAAAAATAAAGAGCAGCTGAGGTACTAACCATGACCAAACTAACACCAACAGCTCGCCAGCCATTGGCGGGGCTCGAAGTCATAGAGCTTTCAAATATGATTACCTGCTCATTGGCCGCCATGACCATGGCCGCTCAGGGCGCTCATGTCATTAAAGTTGAGCCGCCGATTAAAGGGGATCAAATGCGCCCTTTAGGGACACAGAAAAGCGGCGTCTCCGGGTTCTTTCACAACTGTAATCGCGGCAAACGATCACTGGCCATCGACCTTAAATCTGAGGCTGGTGTTGAAGCGGTGAAAAAACTCGCTGCCCGCGCTGACGTGCTGCTGCACAACTACCGCCCAGGTGTTATGGACCGTATTGGTCTCAGCTCAGATGTACTGCGTGAGATAAACCCCAAACTCATCTATGTGGCCGTTAGTGGCTTTGGCATTGAAGGCCCCATGGCAGACCTGCCCGCCTTTGACCATGTTATTCAAGGCCTCTCCGGATTTACTGATCTGCAGGCGCCAGACGATAATCAGTTTGATTTTATTCGCACCTTTATCTGCGACAAAGTGACCGCCTATACCGTATGTCAGGCCGCAACAGCAGCACTGCTGGCCAGAGCCACCACCGCCGAAGGCCAGCATATAGATATCTCCATGCTTCATGCCTGCCTCGCCTTTATGTGGCCCGACGGCATGATGCACAGAACATTAAAAGACGATGACAGATTTAATATGTCGCCGGGTGCAGACTACTTTCAAACCATCAACTACAGCGATGGCGCCGTGGCAGTAGCCCCCCTTAAAGATAATCACTGGGAAGCACTGCTGCCTATGCTGGGCTACCCAGAGTTAGTCGGCACACCTCTCTATGCCTCTATTGCATCGCGCATGAGCAATATGCGGGATGTTGCTCATGTACTGAGAAACCCCCTGCTAGATATTGGCGTAGAAAAGGCCCTCGCCATTTTGGTGGCTGCCGATGTGCCCTGCGCGCCCTGCATAAAGCGTGACGATATTGAAGCCAGTGAACAGATACAGGCTATTGGTGCACTGGAAACCTATGTCACCAAAGCAATGGGTAAGTTGACCGTGCCAACACCACCGGTGCGTTTTGAGGGTGCAGCAACATCTCAAGCCGAACCCAGCCCATTGCTCGGTGAGCACAGTCGGGATATTCTAGGAGAACTGGGGTGGAACAATCAGTCAATTGACGATTTGATTGGCGCTGGCGCTGTTGCTCAAACGGATCTGCCTTAGCTATAAAGAGCCTTTGATGATAAAAAGCACTTAATGAAAAAGCTTTATGACCATAAAACCCGAGCCGTTCCCATGCTTTGGGTTCTTATGGCTTGTTGTTTTATTGGCTTTAGCGGCATGACTGGTTTTGCTAGTGCAGTAGATTTTACCCTAGCAGATAAGTGCCCTCCCAGCTTTGCCCTCGACAGCGATAACAAATGCCGCTTGCGCAATCTTTACCAACTCTATGACTCCCTACAAGACCGTGGACTGGGTGGTTTAAAAACCTCATTGCCGGAGCATCGGGATGGCTTTAGCCCCCAACAAATTGACCTAGGTCGCCTACTGTTCTTTGATCCCGTTTTGTCTGCTGCTAAAAACCTTTCCTGCGCTAACTGCCACAACCCTGCACTGGGGTTTAGCGACGGTATGGCACGCAGTGTTGGCGCTGGCGGTCAGGTAAGTCAGCGCTCGGCACCCACATTGTGGAACAGCGCCTTTCTCAAGGTGTTTTTCTGGGATGCCCGTGCTCACAGTCTTGAAGAGCAGGCTATGGGGCCATTATTGTCGGCTCAAGAGATGGCCAATACGCCCCAACAAATTTTGGCCAGCCTCAATGAGGTGGATGCCTACCCTGAACTCTTTAATGATGCTTTCCCTGACAGCTCTCAATCTAGTGAGAGTGAGAGTCAGAGTGAGAGTGAGAGCGAAGATAAAAACGCCCTAGTGATGGACAATATAGTCACCGCGCTCACTGCGTTTCAAAGCTCACTTATTTCCCTAAATAGTCCCTATGACCGCTACGCCCATGGCGATGCCAAAGCCCTAAGCACCAACCAGCTAGAGGGCCTAAACGTATTTCGCTCTTTTGTGGCGCGCTGCTCTCAATGCCATACACCACCGCTGTTTACCAACCAGCAGGTTGCTGTTATCGGCACCCCAGAACCTCAGGGTTTGCCTAGAGACATAGGGGCAGAGAAAACCTTTGCAGCGGCAAAAATGAAAGGGGGCTTTAAGGTGCCTACCCTGCGAAATGTAGCCCGCACCGCGCCCTATATGCACAGCGGCAGATTTGCCACATTGCGAGAAGCCGCCGAATTTTATACCAAGGGTCGTGGCCATGCCGTACCCGAGGGCGAAGAGTTACTGCTGCACTGGCATATCTCGGACCCTAATTTAACCGACACCGAGCTGGACCGGCTGGTAGATTTTATGGGGGCATTGACCGATGAAAGCTTTATGCCCAAGATCCCCAATCAGGTTCCGTCGGGCTTACTTAATTACAAACCCAGTATTGGTCTAACGACTACATCAGGAGAATAATAATGAATAATAAATTCCGAATTGTACTAATTATCGTCATCTTTGCAGGTGGGTGGATTCTAGGGAGTAACAACAATGTTGCCCCAACTATCACCAGCTCTGTTGGCGGTGCTAGTTATAGCGGCGGCTACCAAGCCACTGACACCGACGCCAAGCTAACGGTGGGCGCTGTACCCCTTAGAGAGACTCAGGGCAACGTACATATTGTTAAGCCCGGCGACTCCATACAGGCGGCCGTTGAAGCTGCGCAACCGGGAGACACCATTCAGGTGATGCCTGGCATTTATTCTGAGACTGTCTATATCGACAAAGATGATATCCACCTAGTGGGTGTTATTCAGAATGGCGCACGAGCCACCATGGATGGCCTAGGCAAGCTTAACGATGCCATCTTATATTCCGGCAACAATATCATTATCGAAAATTTCCGTATCACCAAGTACAAGGGAAACGGCATTATGGGTCAGGCGGGCAACAACTTTGAGATCCGCAATAATGTGATTGTCGACACCGGTATTTATGGCATTTTTCCCCAGCTTGGTACCAATGGTTTAATCGAGCACAACGTGGTGTCTGGTATTGAAGATGCGGCCATCTATATTGGCATGAGTGACAATATTCATGTGGCCTACAACGAGGTGTTCGACAGTGTTGCCGGCATCGAAATCGAAAACAGCCGCCACGCCATTGTTGAATACAATAATGCCCACCATAACACCGGCGGCATTCTGGCCTTTGTCACCCCCGGCCTACCGATCAAAACCACCGAAGATGTGATTATCCGCAATAACTTTGTGTCGGATAACAATACGCCAAACTTTGGCGCGCCTGGTTCCATTGTCTCTGGTATTCCCGCCGGCACGGGTATTTTGGTGATGGCCGCAGACGATGTAATTATCGAAGGTAATATTATTTCTAATCATAAAACTGCCGGCATCATTATTAACGATCACAGCTTTGCCACCACTATCACCATGGATATTGAGTCGGACCCCAACTCTGATCGCACCATGATTCTGGACAATGTCATGCTTAATAATGGCTATGACACTATTCCCGAAGTTATGGCCGTGGCGCTGACCGAACTGCACACAGGCCTAGTAGATATTGTCCATGTGGGCCCTAGTAATGGCAGCTGTATTATTAATCGCCATCGCTACCGAACTGTGGGCATTGGTAGCTATGGGGAGTGCGACTTTACCAACACCGACAGCATTGATTCGTACCTACTGGCAGGCGGTGCAGAGCCTCGCGTAATTCACCCCTCAGAGCGAGGTGAGATTGCCTACCTAGGTGTTTGCTCCGGTTGTCACAGCTACACAGGCCGATTAATAGGCCCATCAGTAGAGGTCATTCAGGCCATGTATGCGGGCAACCCCGAAGGGCTAGTGGAATATATTAATGCGCCGATTAAAAAGCGCGATAACTTCCCGCCTATGCCTGCACAAAATTACCTGGATGCCGAAACTCAGATGGCCGTAGCCACTTACATGCTAGCGCTAGAGAAATAAAATAATGATTGTTTTTAAAGGCGTAAGCCACCCCGCCCTTGCAGATATCATGGGTCATATGACGACTCGCCACTACATTGCAATGTTTGACGATGGCTCTTACCATTTTCTTAATGCATTGTTTGGCTGGGGTGGCGTAAACGCTACCGTTGATAAAAATGGTTGGGCAGATGTCAGGCATGTAATCGATTATCAGGCGGAGGTTGGTGTTGGGGACTTACTTGAAATTAGCGCCGAGCTAGTCAAGATTGGAAACAAGTCGATGACCGTGGCTTACCAGATGCACAACATTAGCCGCGGCACCATTGCCGCGACCTTGGAGAGCACCAGCGTTTATTTTGACTTAGACGCTAGGGTCGCTATTCCCATAACAGACGAAATGAAGGAAGCGGCTAGGGCCTTTATAAAGCCCTAAGTCTTATTAGATAACTAGTTCAATTTTAACTAACTAGACCGCAGAGGCAATTTCGATTGCGCCTGGCCGGTCATGGCAAATAGAGCATTGGCAACGGCGGGCCCAATCACTGGGGTCCCCGGCTCACCCACACCAGTGGGTGCTTCTGCCGACGGAATAATATGCACCTCAATCTCTGGCATATCCTCTATTCGCAATACCTGCTGCTGGTCAAAATTACTCTCAACCACTGCACCATTGTTAATGGTTATTTGACTCATTAAGGTTGGTGACAGGCCGTAACCTATACCGCCTTCCATTTGCGCTCGAATCACGTCCGGATTAATGGCAACGCCACAGTCCACCACACACACCACTCGCTCAACTTTATAGTCGCCATTTTTGTCGACCTTAAGATCCGCCACCTGGGCCACGTAGGTGCCAAAAGACTTATGCACCGCCAAACCTTTTAACCGGCCGGGCTCATTTTTGTCATTCCAATTAGACTTTTCTGCCACCAGATCAATCACTCCGCGATAGCGCTTGTCTTCACCTAAATGAGCGAGACGAAAGGCCAGAGGGTCTGTACCTGCAGCAGCCGCAAGCTGGTCCATAAAATTCTCAACGGCGTGAGCAGTATGAGTAGAACCCACGCTGCGCCACCAGAGTACGGGCACCTGAGACTCCACAGTATTCAGGTCTACTGAGAAATTGGCAATATGGTAAGGCAGTTCAGTGGCGCCCTCTACAGAGGTGCCGTCGATGCCGTTTTGAATAAAGGAGGCAAAGACCGAACCACTCATAATAGATTGGCCAACAATCTTATGATGCCAAGCGACGATTTTACCACTGCTATCTAAGCCGGCCTTTAGCTTGTGAAAATACATGGGCCTAAAGTAACCAGCATTTGTATCGTCTTCACGAGTCCAGACTAACTTAATCGGCAGCTCCGACTTATTGGCCTGGGCGATAAGCACCGCCTCTAACACGTAGTCGCTCTTTTTATTGGCACGTCGCCCAAAGCTACCACCGGCAAATAAGGTGTTAATTTTTACTTTTTCTGGTGCAAGCCCCAGAGCACCAGCAACCGTGAACTGGTCACTGGTAGTGCTCTGAGAACCATTCCAAATTTCCGCACCGGCACTGGTAAGCTGAACAACTGAGTTCATGGGCTCCATGGTGGCATGGGCCAAATAAGGAAATTCATATTCGGCTTCGATCACCTTTACAGCTTTTTCAAACCCAGCGGCCAAGTCACCTTCAGCCACAGCGGGTAAACCTGGGTTTTCCACCTCCGCGCGATAACGCTGCATCAAATCCTCTGAACTCTCACTCATAGCAGCACTGGTATCCCAGTCTATTTGCAGCGCATCGCGGCCTTTTTTAGCATTCCAAAATGTGTCTGCAAGCACTGCGACACCAGATGGAATTTGCACCACATTAACCACACCTTTTACAGCCTTGGCCTTTTTGTCATCATAGGATTTTACAGTGGCGCCAAAGCGTGGTGCATGGGCGACCAACGCAGTGAGCATACCCGGCAACTTTACGTCCTGAGTATAAATAGCAGTGCCATCTGTTTTACCCAAGTCTTTTCGGGACGAGGTGTCAGCACCAATTAAACTAAAATCTTTAGGGTCTTTAAGCACAACGGTTGCAGGCACTGCCTGCTCAGCAGCAGCTGAAGCCAGCTCGCCAAAGCTTGCTGAATGGCCATTGCCATGAGAGACCACACCTCTGCTAACGCTTATTTCACTTATTGGAACTGCCCATTGCTGTGCCGCAGCCGCCACAAGCATATGTCTGGCACTGGCTCCAGCTTCACGCATCTGGGTATAGGAGTTGGCGATAGCAGTGCTGCCGCCCGTACCCTGAGCACCATAAAGTAGGTTTGAGTAGAGTGCTTTATTTGCCGGTGCCGCTTCACAGACAATTTGCTCCCAGTCCGCATCCATTTCTTCAGCAACAATCGTGGCAAGGCCCGTAAAAGTACCCTGCCCAAATTCAATATGCTTAATAATGATGGTGACAGTATTGTCCGAACTAATGCGTACGAAGGCATTGGCCACAGTATCAGTTGCTACTGATTCTGAAGTGCCCGCAGCAAGCTTAGAGGCCGCAGAGGGTAGCGTCATGGCAAGGGTAAAACCCGCACCAATAGACAGGCTGGTTTTTAAAAAACCACGTCGAGAGATATCTGTTGGTTCTGCTGTTGCGGGCAAAGCCGATGATTTAGAAAAGGATTTAGGGAAAGTCATCGCTTATACCTGCACTGCGCTGATTCGTTGCGAGGCTAGCTTTATGCCATCACGAATACGCTTATAGGTGGCACAACGGCAGATATTGCCTGTCATGGCCTGGTTTATATCATCGTCATTAGGATTACCGTTGGTTTTGAGCAGCGCAACCGCCGACATAATCTGACCCGACTGGCAGTAACCACACTGAGCGACCGCTAGATCTTCCCAGGCAGTTTGCACGGCTTTCGCCTCCCTGGAGGCCAGTCCTTCGATAGTAGTGACTTGTTGATCGCCAATGGCACTGATCGGCATAGAGCAGGAGCGCACAGGCTGGCCATTTAAATGCACAGTACAGGCACCACATTGCGCCACACCACAGCCATATTTGGTGCCAGTTAGTTCAATGTTGTCGCGAATGACCCAGAGTAATGGGGTGTCAGGGGCGGCATCAATCTCTCGCTTAGATCCATTAATATTTAAAGTGATAGTCATTCAAATAATCCTGCAAACTGTCGATGAGTATTTGTTCATCATCGCATAGAATTGCTTTATGCGGCTACAGGGTATTATTAAGGACGGGCTATAATGATTGGTATAAAGTTGCAGAAACACTGCAATGGTAGCTCCATGGTGTTTTTACAAGCTAGGTGTTGATAGTGACCTTTTGATTAATAGAATACTAATTGCCAATTGGCACAATATCCCCTAATGTCCCCGCTAACTGCTTATAAAGCTAATATTAAAAAAAAATATAACAACAAAAGGCATTTCTAATGGCTCGCAAAGTTCTAGCTCAAAAAAATATTCACCCCGCTATCCAGTCTGTGATTAGCGACAACCACAACGATATCGTGGCCGAAGTCCAAGCGGCTATCGCCAAGAATCAAATCGTTGTTGTTGGTATGGGGCAAAATCCCGCACCTAAAAGAGCGCGCAAGCAGTTAGATGCTTTGGGCTTGGAATATGCCTACCTAGAATATGGCAGCTACTTTAAATTATGGTACCGACGCAATGCACTTAAGATGTGGACTGGCTGGCCGTCGTTCCCAATGATCTTTGTGAAGGGAGTGTTAATTGGTGGCTCTAGCGATATGCGTACATTGATCGAAAATGACGAATTTAAAAAGCTACTCGATTAATAAAAGTTGTCCGATTGATAAAAACTGTCCGATTGATAACAGCAGCCGTCGACCATCATGTCTAGGCACTTATGCAAGTGCCTAAACAACAACCCAGCTAATCATACTGGGCAAGTTTATTAATTCGAATCACCGCGCGTATCTCTTCCACATAGACCTCCCGAAGTTCTGAATAGTCCAGCAAATTGGCCGCCAGCAAATGTCCCGTGACGTTTTGCTCTGTGGCTTTTAGTTGGGCCCGATTGGCCCGCAAATCTGAATAGGCTCGGTGAGTATTAAGATTTCGCATGTAGGCGTTAACCGACTGAGTCACCGATGAAAACTTGGCCACCTCGTGACGACTGCCGCTGTCTCGGCGCAAGGGCACAAGGCCGCAGCCTTTTTTATAGCACCACTGACCAAACAGATTATTACCCTGCACTGCAAAGCGCGAGGTACCCCAGGCCGATTCTATGGCAGCCTGAGCCAGTGCTAAAGAAGGGGGGATCTCATCAACGCGCATTAGTAATTGCTGCAGTAGCTTTTGACTGTCGGCCTCTGCTTGCAGGCCGTAGTCGCTGGCAAATTGGCTGATCTGGCTTAGCTCTGCTGCGTTGTGCGGCTCGGCACTCACCAATAGCTCCAATTCAGCTCGCTGGTCCAGCATGTACTGATTGCGTTCAATCACCATGGGCAGCATATAATCAAAAAAGGCGACTTTCTTTTGCCCCACATTTTGATACTCAGCAAAATCCGGTAACGGATTGCGGTCAACCTGAAGAGCAATAAAGGCGCCCAGTGCGCAGACTACCAAGAGCCCGCGCAGCCACCAAGACTGGATGAAACCGGTTTGTGTTAAAGGGCTTTTTTTTGAAGCGCGTTTTGTTAAACCATTGGTTGCCGAAAGTTTGTGCATTAAAAATTACTCGTTATCTATTTATTATTATCTATTTATTTTTATCTACTTATTATTCTAAGGTTCAGAATCAGAGATGGAGCTAAAGCGACCCATAGCCCCAGACCAACTACCTGAGTATTCGACCCGGTATAGTCGGGATTTTTAGATCTCCGCCTAAATCACTCTGCCGATCTCCCGCACCCTGAGCCTGAACTTTCTCAGATTTTGCCTGCACAGCACCAAAAGTGACAGGGGCTACAGGACAGCTGCCAGTGTCTATAAAGGTTAGGGCTGCGGCAAACTGTGCTTCTAATACGTCTCCCAACACATTGCCGAGATCATCGGCAACAAAGCAGCCGCGCACATTGGCCCCGTACATATCATCGCTGTCCGAGGGAATAAACCCATCGGAATACTCGCCAAAACCTTTGGCATTTGAGCCTTTAAACTGGATGGTAAAATAAGTGGTGCTGCAATTATCTATGCCATAAAAACCATAGGGTTTACCGCGTGTTGTGTCACCAATCAAAATCACCTCTACGTCGATGCCGCGCAAACTATTAATAAAAGCTTCACTGGCAGAGGCCGTGCCTGGCCCTGAAAGCACAAACACCCGCGACATATTCAGCTTGGGTAGGTCGGTGCCCTGGGACGCAGAGAAACCCGCTGCAGTAGTGGGAAAATAAGTCGGCGCTAGATTACGCCCGGTAATGGGGTTAATCGAAGGGTACTTATCATTAAAGGTGGTCTCTTCAAATATGCGACCGTTAGCAACATCGCCAGCCACCATGTAGGCAAACTCTGCGGCAATATCTAGGTAACCGCCACCGTTATAGCGCAGGTCCACAACAAGCTCATCAATATTGGTTTGCTTTAATAAAGCCACAGAGGTGATTAGCTGCTGCTCGGCAGTGGCAATATGAGCATTGAAAGTGAGATAGCCAACCTTGGTGCCGTTGTGATCTACCGTTTTTACATTGTTTACTGGCCGGCTGGTAACCTCTGTGCTCGCCATTACCACTGTTCTTGTTTCCGTCGCGCCTAAATCTCGCACAACAAAGCTGTGGGACTCACCCAACGACTCGGGAAATAGGCCCGCATTTAGTACAGCGGGATCACCATCTTCGATGAGCGCACCATCAACCGACACAATCACCGCACCGCGGCTAACATTGTTGTCAGACGCTGGGGTGTTGGGCTCATTAAAGGCTACGCGAAGGCTACGGGGTGGCGAGGTGCTAATAAACGATAATTCCCAACCATAACCCGCCGAAATACCGGACTGGGATAATAGCTCCCACACCTCTGTGTCGTAGGTAAAGTGAAACTGGTCTTTGGCATTGCCCGTTGCTGTTAGAGCATCGGTTTTCATTAACTCAAAATACTCAGCGGCACTATCTATGGTGCCTGGGTCAATATCGTCGAGTTCTGAATACCAAAGATAGGTGTCATCACTAAAGGACCTAATCCAGAAGTTTTCATCGGTGACGCTACCCTGCACATCACCATAGGACGTGTCTGATCTAGGGCTCGCGCACATAGACTCTAGGTTGCGAATACTGTCGTACTGGCCTTGAACCCAGCCAGAAGAAGGCGTTGAGGTTGTTGCGCCACCTGACGACGCCCCTACCGCCACTTGAGTGGGTTGACTGCCGCCAGACCCTCCACCACAGGCTGCCAATAATGACAGCAATCCCAGCGTTAAATACGTTCTCATTGTTAGCCGCCCAAAAGTAGAAATTTAACTAAGATTTAAAGAGAAACCAGAGCAAAATAAAGCCTGATTTTCGGTCGATATTTATTTTTATTTTGTGGCACCTAAGTTACCCCCATAGTAAAGCCGATACAAGCCTACGACAGCCCAACTTCTACTTTGCAACGCCAGAAATCCCTGTTAACGTACTTCGCATAAAGGGGAAATAATGAATAACAATAATATAAGTCCCAAAGTAGATGCTAGTGACTTTAATAACTCCACCAGCTCCAATAGCTCTAGTAGCTCTAATAATAATGAAATTGGTTTCTGGCGCGGCTGGTCTATCGCCGTAGGCTGTGCCATTGGCTCCGGTGTCTTTATGATGCCAACTCTTCTCGCGCCCTATGGCCTACTAGGCCTAAGCGGCTGGCTTATCGCCGGCGGCGGCACCTTGTTGGTTGCGCTATCTCTGTCGAGACTGGTGCGGCGCATCCCAAAAATCGGTGGGCCCTATGCCTATGTGCAAGCTGGCTTAGGTACATTGGCCGGCTTTGTGATTGCCTGGACCTATTGGATCGCCTGTATCGCCGCTATTTCTGGTATCGCCATTGCCATTGCCTTTGTGGGTTATCTTGGGGTGTTTATTCCTCAGATTCCCGAGTCTCGGGTGCTTTCGCTGCTCTGCGCCCTGGCGCTGGTATGGACTATTGTTGCGCTCAATATTCGCAGCCTAGAGGGCAGTAGCCGCTTTCAGGTAGTGTCCACTCTCATCAAAATACTGCCTCTGCTGTTTATGATTGTATTGGGCTTTACCCATATGGAACCGGCTAATTTGCCGCCCCTAAACCCAACTGACTTGCACCCTTTAGCCTTGCTGGCCACGGTGACTACTTTGGTTATGTGGTCCTTTGTGGGTATAGAGACAGCCACCGTGCCTGCAGACAATATGCGTGAACCCGAAAAAACTATTCCCAAGGTGCTTATCGCTGCTGTTCTAACTATTTTGGTTATCTATTTATTGGTGAGTTTTGCTATTGCCTTGTTAGTACCCGCTGAAGAACTCATGAACTCCTCGGCACCCTTTGCTCTGGCCGCCAGTAAGGTCATGGGGCCAACTGGCGCAGCACTAATTACTCTGGGTGCTCTGGTGTCGACACTGGGCTCTCTAAATGCCAATACTTTAACCGCAGGCAATGTCGCACTGGCTGCCGCCAAAGATAATTTATTGCCTGCGCCGTTTAAGCGTCTGAGTGCCAGCGGTACTCCGCAATTCTCATTTGTGGTTTCGGGACTATTTGTCAGTGGTCTACTGACGCTAAATTACACCAAGGGGCTGATCGCAGCATTTACCTTTATGGCCATGCTGTCGACATTATCAACACTCATGGCCTATGCCTTTTGCGCTGTTTCTGAGTTTTACTTTCTTAAGTCTGACCAACCCAGCCCGGAACGAAATCGCGCTATTGGACTTTCCTTAGCGGCTTTTTTATACGCGTTTTTTGCTATTTACGGTGCCGGTTGGGAGATCGTTTTTTACTGCTTTATGCTTATTCTGATGGGCATGCCTATTTACGCACTGGTCAGAAAATAATCTGACAAACACATATTAAGAGCTAAACCATAATATTAAGAGCCAAGACATGCCCAATTTTGATGAGTATTCAACGATCCGCCAAGTCGCAATTCGCGGAGCTAACCAAGCGTTTGTCAGCGATGCCAAGCTAATAGCAGAGTGGCAAGCCCTGCGCTTTCACTCTAAACCAGAGTTCGATGAAGCAGTCGTAGAATATGCCCGCTTTCGCGAGCTGTTAGGCAGTGCCGGGGCTGAGATAATAGATCTCGACGGTGCCGACAATTTGACCATAGACAGCATCTACACCAGAGATAGTATTTTGATCTGCCCAAAGGGTTTGATTTTATGCAATATGGGCCGCGCCAGTCGCACCCCAGAGGCAACCATAAACTCCGCAGCCTACAGCGATCTTGGTTTTGCAGTTGCCGGCCAGATAACCGCTCCGGGCACCTTAGAGGGTGGCGATTTTATTTGGTTAGACGATCACCATGCCGCCGTTGGTCTGGGCCCCCGCACCAATGCAGAGGGTATTCGCCAGCTAGCTGACATTCTCGGCCCTGAGGTTGAGCTCCATGTGGTGGACCTGCCCGAACCAGATCACCCAGATGATGTGCTGCACCTGATGTCGATTATCTCACCCATAGATCGAGATCTAGCACTGATATACAGACGTTTTATGCCCGCCGAAACCCTAGCTTGGCTAGAACAGCTGGGCATAAAGTTCGTAGATGTACCAGAAGATGAATACGCCACCATGGGCTGCAATGTGCTGGCAATAGCGCCCCGTAAAGCAATCATGCTGGAGAATCTGCCTGGAGTTAAAAGCGGATTAGAAAGCGCCGGTTGCACAGTGGCAACCTATAAAGGTTTAGAAGTAAGCCGCAAAGGCGAAGGCGGACCGACCTGCTTAACGCGGCCTTTGGTCCGCGGCTAGTTTTTAAAGTCTCTCGATTAAAACAGCGGTGCCTATACCAGCGGCACCGCTAGTGGCGACAACGCCAGTGTGCAAATCCCGCCGCTCCAACTCGTCAATTAACGTGCCCATCATAATCCCACCTGTGGCCCCCATGGGGTGGCCCAGGGCAATCACGCCGCCATTTACATTGAGTTTATCGTCGCTAATATTAAGCTCTCTCTGACATTTAATACTGGTGGCGGCAAAGGCTTCGTGAAGCTCAAATAGATCGATATCGGCGCTAGTAAGACCTGCGTCAGCAAGTAGTTTTGCCGTGGCCGCCGCGCATCCAGACACTACCTGTAATGGGTCATTACACACCGTGGTAGCCGCTATAATTTTTGCTCGGGGTACCAGACCCTGGTCCTTAAGAGACAAGTCACCGATCAATACCAGCGCCGCCGCATCAGCCATAGCTGGGGAATTTCCCGCTGTATGCAGGTGGGCAATAGAGTCAAGATGTGAGTGTTCACTAAGCTGTAACTCATCTACGCCATTGGCGCCAAGCTCTGCAAAATACGGCTTTAGTTGCGCCAAGTCCTGCAGGCTAATCTCTGCGCGAATACATTCGTCTTCTTGCACCCAGCAGTGTTTCACTGGGTTATAAACGGGAATATTTCACTGGGTTATAAACGGGAATAATAGATTTAAAATAACCCTCAGTGCGAGCAGCTGCCGCTCTCTGCTGACTCTGGTAAGCCACCAGATCCACCTGCTCTCGACTCAACCCCTGCAGAGAGGCAATCAGGTCGGCACCGCTACCCATCATCAGCATGCGGTTTTCTAATGCGAGTTTAGGGTCGGCAAACATCGCCGCTTTGTCCGACAGCATTGGCACCCGCGACATCATCTCGACACCCCCAGCCAAAATGCACCGAGCCTGACCACATTGCACTTTCATGGCTGCAAAATTAATGGCGTCTAAACCCGAGGAACAGAAGCGGTTGAGGGTAATGCCGGGCACCGAGTCCGGCCAGCCTGCGTAAAGAAGGGACGTTTTGGCTATATTGCCCCCCTGTTCTGCCATCTGGGTGACACAGCCCAAAATCACATCTTCGACCAGATTTTTGTCTAGTCCTGTGCGCTGCTCTAGGGCGTCATAAAGGCTTTTTAATAATTCAAAAGCACTGACATCTGCCAAGCCGCCATCAGCTCGAGCGCGCCCTCTAGGGGTGCGTATGGCGTCGTAAATAATGGCCTCAGCGTTTAATAAGGTCATTATTAATTAACGCCCACAATTAAACTCACACAGGTGGTGGTGCTGCCACCCAGATTAAAAGTGGCCATATTTTCGGCGTCTTTAATTTGGCAGGCCCCTGCGCGGCCGGTCACTTGATTGGCACAGTCCAGCAACATACGAATGCCGGTGGCACCCACGGGATGGCCGAGACCAATCAAACCGCCACTGGCATTAATTGGGAAGTCACCATCCATGCTAATACGGCCTTCTTGGATCGCCTTCCAACTTTCCCCTGGAGCGGTGAGGCCTATGTGATCAATGGCCATGTATTCGGTAATACTGAAGCAATCATGAGTCTCTAGACCATCTAGGGCGGTGACATTATCAAAGCCAGCCCGACCTAGGGCGTCGGTCATAATTTGGCTAACATGGGGAAAAATCAAGGGGTTGCCGGCACTGAGCTTAAGTTTGCTATCCAAGCTAATGGGCGCCGATCGGTGGCCCCAACCTTTAATTCGCGGGATGTCCTGCAACCTAAGACCATTGTCGGCCGCATAGGCTCGGGCCGCTTTTTCGCTGGCCAAAAACACACAGGCAGCACCGTCGGTAATCTGGCCGCAATCCATTTTGCGCACTCGCCCCTCAATCACAGGGTTGTACTGGTCGCTGTCGGTATAATTTTCTGGCTTAAATTGCCAGGCGCGAGTCTGGGCATTGGGGTTGCGGCGGCCATTATCAAAATTAATCTTGGAGATACTTTTTAAATGGTCGCAGTTAATACCATGGCGAGCATCGTACTCATCAATAATTTGGTTAAACATATAGGGCCAGGGGTAATCACAGTTGGTGGCTTCGACACCTTTCCATGTCGCGGCACCCAGATACTCAGCACCGGTCTGGCCATCTACATTACGCATATATTCCAAGCCCAGTACCGCGGCCACATCGTAATGACCCGCCTCGATATCACCGCGGCCACATCGTAATGACCCGCCTCGATATCGCGCATGGCGCTGAGCACCGCGATAGATCCGGACGCACAGGCAGCTTCATGACGGCTGGTGGGTATAGACGCTAGCTCAGGGTAGGCCTCGGCAAAAAAGCCGCCTATTAGACCTTGCCCGGTAAACAGATCTCCAACAAAGTTGCCTACATGCCCCACTTCGATTTGGTCGGGGCTAATGCCCGTAGACGCGAGGGCCGTATCGAGAGTCTCGCGGAACATATCGTAAATAGTTAGCCCCTCTC
>Ga0209302_10000157_pt1 | contig 42547 bp, 31 predicted proteins | sample ArcOceMetagenome_2_FD_187445 | JGI IMG/M metagenome (GOLD analysis project Ga0209302, IMG submission 187445) | Marine eukaryotic phytoplankton communities from Arctic Ocean - Arctic Ocean ARC135M Metagenome (SPAdes) (version 2) | ecosystem: Environmental > Aquatic > Marine > Oceanic | place...
AAATGGCATAAAATGAAGCATTGATGATGTCTATTCGTGATGTTCACCTGGCTATAGCATTTACTTTACCACCTAAGCTTTTGATTCACTTGAGTATCAAGCACTCATTATCCAGAGTTCAGGTTAACTAAAGTATATTGTTGTTATAAAATAAAAAAATCGCCTTTGGGCGATTTTTTCTTTGAAAGAGCCGGATAATATTACGTATTTTACAAGGCTACAAGCACATTGCCTTGCATCACTTCTCTACCAAATTTAACCACTAACTAAGGGTTATAAACTACATAGTTAATCAGAATTACTATTATTATCTTCATATTTCATAATCACTTATAAAACATAGGCCACTTAACATTTTTATATAGTAACCAGCTTTCACTAATTTAAAGTTTTTACTTGCTCACTCATCACATGTTTTTATGCTCATAACAATTATTTTTAAAGGTTTCTAATAGCACCTTGAACTAAACTTAAAGATTATAGACATAAAAAAACCGCCTAATGGCGGTTTTTAGTTTAGCTAAGGTTAAGTGCTAATTAAGAGTTACGACGACGTGAGCCGGCAAAACCTAATAAACCTAAGCCTAAAATAGCTAAAGTAGTTGGCTCTGGCACATTAAATGTAAGTGATGCGTTATGACCTGCACTTACATATACTTCGTTACCAGATTGACCGATAAAACCTGCACCACCGCCTACAGCTGTGATTAGTGAATTAGCACCATTTACAACATTTTGATCGATAGTCAAACGAATATCTGTAAGTGGGTTAGCAGCTAAGTAATCTTCAAATGAAATTGGAGTACCATTTTGGTCGAAAAATAATACGTCATCTTTCAATATATCAGCAGGACCAGCAATAGATAATACATCTTGGTTACCAGCTGTGATACCACCTGAAACGAAAGTAGATGACATTATTTTTTCAGCTGGTGTAACACCATCAGTGTAACCCTGCCATAAATCTAAAGTACCAGAAGAATATACTATGCCATTAGTAGGGCTGAATGAACCAACTAAGTCTACACCAAATGATAAGTATGAACCGGCAGAAAAACCTTCCATAAATAATGTTGCAACGTTAGGTGAAGATAATAAAATATTTTCTGTACCATTGTTTGTCATATCAGAAAAGCTTGAATATACATCACCTAAACCTAAGATGTTGTTGCCAACTAAGTTTGCACCTGCATAAGTACTCACTGCGCCTGTTGCTACATTTACAACTGTATGTGAATCATAGAAAACACCTAACTTGTCAAATGCAGATGTAAGGCTAGCGCCACTGTCGTTTAAATCTACTTGGATTGAGTCAGCATAAGCTGTATTAAAAACTAATACACTTGCAACTGCTGCTGCTTTTAATAAAGTAAGTTTCATTTTATATTCCCTTTTGTATATTAAATTTAATTAATGTTCTTGCTTGATAGTATCAATGCACATAGTAAGCCAACTTTTCAATCGATTGATTATAATGGATTTTATTCACAGTCGCTTTTATTTAAAGTCAAAACTGTAAAAATACCTGACATACTAATATACTCTTTTCTAATTAGCATAAATCGTGTTAAACATTAATGTCATTTCTGCATCTAAGCTTTCTACCTTTATAGAATCACGTAGACTCTTAACGGCTTCTAAATCATTGTTCAACATATGACTTCTTGCTAGCCATACTTTATATTTATTGTTTGCCTGTCCTAATTCCACAGATGTTTTTAAATGGTAGGTTGCTTGGCTGTACTCTTCTAACGCTAATAAAATAACCCCTAAAGTATTTTGTACAGGGGCTAATTTTGGCGCTTTCTTTACAGCGATTGTTGCATATGTTTTCGCTTCACTATAACGCCCTTGAGTATAATAAAACCAAGCTATATTGTTTATCGATACAACGCTGTTATTTGTATCCACTAACAATTTCTTATAGTACTGTTCTGCTTTTGAGGGGTATTTCCCCTCGTTTAATTCGGCTAATTTATAATTCAATAAAATAACATTGCTCTCTTTAAATTGTGCAATGTGGCTTTCTAGTAATTCAATTGCGGCGTCAATTTCAGTTAAGTTTTGTAATGCTTGAGCAAGCTCTAATGCCACTATTTGTATAGGGTTATCTTTATAGGCATTACTTAAAAGCTCTTTAGCTAAAGTATTATTGCCTTTAATTAACGCTACTTTCCCAGCTATACGAATATATATAGCACTTTGCTTGTTTTTAACTTTATTTAAAGTTTTATCTGCCTGCGCAATCTTCACCGTTTCAATATAAAGACTACTTAATAGTAATAATAATTCGTCATTTAACTCATTACTATTCGTTACGATAAAATCCTCAATCACTTTAATTGCTTCTGATTTTTTGTTACTCGCATTCAAAAATATCGCTTTACTTTTAACAAAATCAGGGTGACCAAAAGCGAAGCTTTCTATAGTATTTAAACTCTCTTCTGCCTCTTTTACTCTATTTAATGATAAGAGCGCTCTGGCTTTTAATAACGTCAACTCCAATTGTTCAGGTGACACTAATAAATAGCGAGTAGTAATGTCTAATGCCTGTTCAAATTCTTTATGAAGTAAGTAAAACTCAGTCAAAACTATATGCCTATTAAGGCGTTTTTTATCTTCTGCCAATTGCGTAATAAAAAACTGCTCTAAAGTTTTTTTATTTTTATCTTCTAAAGAAAACTTAAATAACGCGCGAACTGCATAAACATTAGAAGACGAGATAGAATAAATATTTTTGAGTAGCGAAATAGATTTATCTGAATCACCTTGTTTAAAGTAAACTTGGCTCAGTTTAAACATAGCACCTGTATGAGAAGGCTCTTTCACAAGTACTTTTTGATAAACTTCAGAAGCTTTAGAAAGCTCACCTTGTTCTTGATAGACACTCCCCTCAAGTAGAAAAGCAGTTACTTCATTTGACGAAGATATAGACTCTGCAATTTCTAAAACTTTACTATACTTTTTATCTTGTAAATATTGCTGAGCGAGTAAAATTCTCGGCTCAATACCATCATATCCATCAGCAATTGCTCGTTCAAAATCTTCTGTATATGAATTATCTCCTTCAATAATTTTTAACAGTCCCAATCTAAAATCTATTACACCTTCTTTTAGGGTTGCTGAATTAGAATCTCCTTCGATGAGTTCACGCGTTTTATTATAATCACCACTTTGAATTAAAGAGCTAACCATATCAGGTAATGTACTATCTATACCCGCGTCACCATAGGCTAACTGGTTAGACAGTAGCTTTATCATTTGATTTACAGGGTGGTCTTTTGCAAAAGCATCACTCAAGGAACTTAAGTAATTATATGATGCTTCATACTGCTCGAGTTGATACGCACTTAAACCTGCAATGATTTTCGCCAAAACATCATTACTATTACGTAGCGCGATATCTGCATATTCTTTAGCTAAGGTGTACTCTTTCTCATTAAATTTTATTTCTGCTTTAATTCTATTTAATACAACGTTATTTTCAAAAAGTGTTAACAATAAATCAGCATTTTCTTCTGCTTTAGCGTAGTTCCTATATTTAGCATATTGATCAGCTAGCTGAAGCCTATGACTATGAGATTGAGGATAAAGTGATAAAAACAATTCTAACTGCTCAGCAGCCGCTTCATATTTTTTTTGCACAACAAAGTTCGCAACTCGTAACTCGATTATATCTTCTTTGATAATATCTGCAGATTCCACAGCGTTCAAAAATGCTAAGGAGGCTTTGTTCTCTTTATCTAAAAATGACTCCCATGCCATAGCTAATTTACTGATATTTTGATTATCATTAACCAAAATGATTTCATCCAGCATAGAGCGGCCTTTTACTATATCTTTACTCTTAAGTGCCGATAGAGCCAAGTATAACTTTGCTAGTTCATTCAATTTATTTTCTTCAGTAATTGCCGCCAAGTAATCTATATTTTCAAGTCGATAATTAACTTTCAATAGTAATAAACTAAGTTTATCATCTGAAAAACCTGCCGTTTCAGCTCTTCTGAGTTCTTTTTCAGCATTTACCCATAAGCCTTGCTGCACGTAAACTGAACCTAATAAAAAACGCGCTTCTGCATTATCTGCTTCAGTTTTTAATACATTTTTCAGATTGATAATAGCCACACTTTTCTGGCCGTCATTAATCGCTGTTTTTGCTTCAGCCATATATTCAGTTGGCGTTTTATTGTCACCACAACCAAGCAATATGGTTGATAATAAAAGAGCTGAAATGGCTAACTTAGGGTTACTATTGATATTCATATTAATTCCTTAAATCTTGATTATGCAACTTCCAAATGTTCGCTCTACGTCGTTTAGTATACAAAAGGTATGTGATAGTTATTCACCTGAATAACTTTAAAACGAAGAACACTGCGGGCTAACTGAATGAAGGTTTATAATCTTTAGCCTTTACTAAGGCTAAGAAGATAAACCTGATTCTTAAATACAAATTAATTAAATTGATATTAGTTTGCTGACGACTTTAAAAGCTTTAATCTTACATTTTGTTCAGGATCTTCTGGCTTTAAACGTCTTAAAATTTTACGTGCTTCGTCATTTTTATCATTAGCGATAAGCACCTCAGCATAGTTAAGCACAATATTAATATCAGTGCCTCTTGATAATTCAAAAGCACTTGTTAATGCTTTGAGTGCAATGTTTTTATCGCCCGATTTAAGTAAAATCATACCTCGCGTATCAAGTACACTAGGATGCTTAGGCGCTAATTTAATTGCTTCAGATGAATATTTCAAAGCAAGTTCTAAATTGTTATTTTCAAGATTTAGCCACGCTAAATTATTTAGAAAAACAACATTCTCAGGACTATCTTTTAACATTCTTTCATATAGCGGTATAGATTTTTCAGGTTGTTGCTCGAGATAAAAGCTTGCTAATAAAGAACGAACTTGGGTGTCTGAATCATTTGCTTTTAAAAAGGTTTTCAACGTTTGAATTGCTTCATCACCTTTTTGTGCTTGCTTTTGCGCTAGTGCAACTAGCATTGCATTTTGGCTTGAAGGGTAAGCTTTATAAAATGGTGCTAATTTTTTAAGTGCCACAACATAATTTTTTTCAAGAAAAGCTATTCGTCCTTCTAGGCCTGATTGAAGTGCAGGATTAACTTTCTCAAACTGAGAATCTTGGTAAAGAGTTTTAGCGTCATCCAACTTGCCAAGATTTAATAGCAACTGTATTTTAACAATTTTCACCGCTAAGTTCTCTTTATGTTGCCCTAACAATGCTTTGTTTAAGTATTGTAATGCTTTATCTGCTTGCCTTTGTTTAACATAGTATTCAGACAACATTAAAACAGGCTCAATATGATATGGGTTAACTTGAAGCCACTTTTCAAGCGCCGTTACTAATTGAAGTTCATTCTGCTGTTTTTTATAAATAGATAAGCGTTGTAACCATGCTTTTTTCGGTGTTTTAACATTAGTTTCAAGTGCGTTTGAAATATCTAAAGCTTGAGCTAAATCTTCAGATGCAATAAGTGCATCAATATAAAGTAAATTTAGAGCAATATTACTGCTGTCTTTTTGATATGCCAATTTAATCTTATCTAGTGCAGCAGGCTCAGGCTTTACTGAATACAAGTATCGTAATGCTCTCGGGTTATCTGGAAATTTATCCACCGCACGTAAAGCAAATTTTTCAGCCTCTGTGCTATTTCCTTCAGAAAAATTAAGCTTCGCTAATTCGGTAAGCGCAAAAAGGTTATTTACATCTTTAGTTAAGCTAGTCTGTAATGCTTCTTTGGCCAAATCATTCTTTTTTTGCGCAATATAAACTGCGGCTAGCATATTATAACTTCCTGCTAAATCTGGCTGTTTTTCCTGCCAACCTTTTGCAACTTTCAGCGCCTGCTCAAAGTCACCTTTTTGTAATGCTGCATAAGCAATAGCAAGTTCAACACCTTCAATATCTGGGTTTTCTTCAAGAGCCACCTCTAAATCTTCAACACCAGAAGGATCGTTCATCATTAGCTTTAAAACCCCCTGACGAACACTTTGCTGTGCGCTCAATTCAACATCGCCATCAGCTTGTTTCGATATTAATTTAGCATCTTCAACAGCGCCTAACTCAGCGAGCTGATAACTCATATTAGATAGAAAATCGACCCCTTCCGAGGTTGTAGCATTAAAACCGACAAGTGTATCGTTTATATCTTCAATTAACCCCAGCTGAAGCTGGCTTATTGCCAATATTTTTCTTGCATAATGATTAGGTGGTAGCTGTTTTGCTACTGTATTTAAATGAAGGTGAGCACTCTCAAAGTTATTTAAATAAAACGCACTAGTACCTGCTATTAATTTTAAAATTGGTAAGTTATAGTTTTGATTTAGTGCAGTTTCAGCATGCTCTTTAGCAAGTATAAAATCCTTTTTTTCAAACAAAGCAACCGCTTTAACATAGTTAGCAATAGGCTGAGTACTTAATATCGAGAGGATCTCATCGGCATACTTTTCTGCTTCATCGTAATTTCCGTCTCTAAGTAATGCATTAGCAATTAGTAACTTAGTAACCCCTACCTGCGGTTGTAGGTCTGCGTAAAGTTGGTAATTTTCTACGGCTTGTGCAAAATTATTCAAGGCAAAAGCAATATGCCCTTTTAACAATAAGGCATCAATGTTGTTAGCATCTGCCGATATAGACTCTGTTACTTGCGAAAGCGCTTCTTCAGCATTGTTTTCAGCAAAATTTATATACGCTTGCGCTAGCAAAGTATAAGAATGAGATTCAGACAGGGCCTTTAATTCGAAAGCGGTTTCTTTAGCCAATTCAATTTTATTACTGAGTAAAGCGGCAATACTTTTATATGACAAATATTTTATTTTACTTAATAAAACTAAATCTTTGCCGTCTTCAAGTAGATTTAGAATATCTTCATAGTTTTCAGTTAGCAAAAAGGCTCTAGCCAATAAAGGCACGACTTTACTTGCATCATAATTTAAGGTGTTTGCTCGCCCTAATTCTTTAACAGCTGCTAAACCATTGCCTTGAGATAAGTATAATTGACCAAGTAAAAACCTAGCCTCAGGGTTTTCTGCATCAATTTTTAACGCGTTCTTTAACTCTATTTCGCTGATACTAAACTCGTTTTTCTCGATTGCCGTCTTCGCCTTAGCAATATGCTCTTGTGACGTAACCGTTTCTCCGCAAGCAGCAATAAAAACTGCAACGCCTAAATACGTTGCTAAATGATTGAATTTCAAGACATCAACTCCCTGTGTTTTATTATTAATATTTGTAGTTTTTTATTTTTTAGTATGCACTTTTAAACATATTTAAGTTGCCATTTCTTATTATTGAATAAATGTATCATTTATTTAAAGCTAATAATTTAACAGCTCACTATATACAAAATAGCCTTCAGTATTATTCATTTATAAAAAATCCTGCTAAAAAGCAGGATTCAAATTAAGATCTGGTATTCAATAAAGGGCTAATAAATTCTATCCCTTTATAGCAGCTGTGGTCGGTAACTAATATCAGTACATCTGCCCAAGAATCTATTTCATCAAGTGAACTAATTTTATTACAACCCCATGAAGGCACGAAAGGATCATGATAACTCACCTCAATACCAGCCTTATTAAAGTGAGCTAGTATTGCATCAGCAGGTGTTTCTCTACAGTCATCTACATTAGCTTTGTAAGCAACACCTAAAATACCAATTTTAGTGCCCTTTACAGATTTAAGTAATTCAAGCGCTTGCTCTGCAACAATATTCGGTCGATCATCATTAATTTTACGCGCTAAACGGATGAACTCACCTGCCTTAGTATTCTCAACTAAAAACCATGGATCAATTGGAATACAATGACCGCCAACACCAGGTCCTGGGCTTAGAACATTAACTCGAGGGTGGCGATTAGCTAAACGAATAACTTCATGTACATCGACATCAAGTTCTTCACAAACTTGTGCTAATTCATTTGCAAAAGCGATTCCTACATCACGTGATGTATTTTCTACCAGCTTTATACATTCAGCAGTTGTTAAGTCAGTTAAGAAAACTTCACCATTAACAAAGCTTTGATAAATGTCTTTTACTTTTTGTTGCGCTGCTTTGCTAGATGCCCCAATGATACGATCATTATTTACCAGTTCATTCAACGTTTCGCCTGGAATAGCTCGCTCAGGACAATGTACCACTTCTACGTTAATACCAGCATCAGCAAACCGTTGAGCTGCTGCTAAACTTGTTTGAGGAGATATTGTAGATTCAATAATAACTATTTGCCCATCTTTAGCCACTTTAGCAATAGCGTCTGCAGCAGCAAAAACATAACTGCGATCACAGCGACTATCTTTATGCGGTGTTGGCACAGCAATTAAATAGGTATCACTTGAAGGGATTGTAATTGATGCCTTTAAGAAGCCCTGTGTTACAACCTTTTTAATTAACTCTGGCATACCAATTTCGTCAAAAGGACATTCGCCACGATTGATTGAATCAACCTTATCTTGACTTAAGTCAACACCGGTAACAGAGTAACCCGCCTGAGCAATTAAGCTTGAGATAGGCAAGCCCATATAACCCATACCAATCACAGCAATAGTTTCGTTTTTAGCAATTATTGTAGAACTATCTGTTTGTGTTAAATCTTTAACGATTACATCTATTATATACTCAGCTACATGCCCGTCGCCAAATGGGTTTTTCCAAGAATAATCATCTTGGCTTAGCCATTGTTTAGCGGCTTTAACGGCTTTAACGGCATCTCTACCGACTAATTCACTAGCGCCAACTTCAACGGCTTCTGGTCGTTCTGTATTTTCTCGTAAAGTCAGGCTAGGCACACCCAATAAACAAGCTTCTTCTTGAATACCACCAGAATCAGTTAAAATTAACTTCGCGTGCTTTTGTAATTGAATAAAGTCTAAATAGCCAACAGGTGCGATTAACTGTAAGTAACTTGGCAGCTCAATATTAAACTCTTTGAGTTTAGACTGGGTTCTAGGGTGAATTGGCCAAACAATTGTTCCTGTATAGTTTTTATGCATTTCATCGAATAAATGCAATAACTCCATAAGGTTTGACATAATATCAACATTTGAAGCACGATGCGCCGTTACTAGAAAGTATTCGCCAGCAGTTAAATTAAGCTCAGATAATATTTTGCTCGTTTTCGCAGAGATTTCTAAATGCTGAAAAAGTGAATCAGAAACGGTATTACCAACGGTATGAATTTTAGTGCTAGGAATACCCTCAGATTTTAGAATATTTTCTTGATTCGGCCCAACCGCAAATAAATACTCACTGATATGGTCAGTCATAATTCGATTGGTTTCTTCAGGCATAGTGCGATCGTAGCTTCTTAATCCCGCCTCAATGTGCCCTACTTTAATATTCAACTTAGAAGCAGTTAATGCGCCAGCTAACACCGTATTGGTATCACCTTGAACAAGCACAACATCAGGTTTCTCTTCCAGCAAAATAGGTTCCATTTTTATCAAAATGTTACCAGTTTGATTACTGTGCAAGCCAGACCCAACACCTAAGTTATAATGTGGTGCTGGAAGGTGTAGTTCTTCAAAAAAAATACTGTCCATTTCTTTTGAGTAATGCTGATTTGAGTGAATAATAAAAAATGGGATGTTCCTTTTTTCACATTCTCTGATCACTGGCGCCATTTTTATAATTTCAGGCCGTGTACCAACAATGATGCCAATTTTCATTTAAACTTACCTTAACTAAATATTATTATTTATTAATGGTATTAGTTTACCTGTAATAGAAAGTTTTAAAAGTACTTAGTAAACAGATACGAAAAAAATTCAATCAAATTTGCTTTTTTTACTTTTAGCTAACTTTAACATTAACTTATTTTTAGTCCTCAAAAAGCCATGGCATGACAACCAAAGTATTGATACAGTAGAAATAATAGACGTATGGTTTTCTGGTACTATAAAAAGTAGCATCAACCTTCCTCATAGATAACGAAAGACTTAATTTAAAATGACTAATAAAAAAGCAATAAGTCGACTGAATCAGCCTACTTACCAAGCCCTTGTTGGCCTAATACTCATTTTTGTATTATTTTCTATTTTTAATATCCCAGTAATACAAACAATATGGGAAAATAGCTTTGACGATGGCACGTATTCACATGCTTATTTAATACCTGTTATTTCAATGTATCTATATTACCACTTATCGAAAACAGGCCAGTTAATTTATAGAGACGCCCCTTCATTATTACCAATTGCATTGCTTTGTTTTAGTGCTCTATTGTTCTTTATTATGGTCTCAGCACAAATAAACTTAGGTTATTGGGCGGCAACGATGGCTATTTTACTTTCTGGCACGTTAGTAATATACAGAGCAAGTTGGCAAGTTATTTTTCCGACACTTTTTCTCGTTTTTTTAATGCCAGGTTGGGGCTTATTAACGGTGATATTACAAAATGTATCAGTAGCTTCTGTAACATTTTTAATGAGTCTAAGCGGAATACCTACATATGTTGAAGGCAACTTCGTTACCATTCCTGCAGGTGTATTTGAAATAGCAGACGGCTGCAGTGGGTTAAGGTACCTCATTGTATCTCTTGCGATTAGTTCTTTATTTAACTTTCTGTATATAAAAAACACACGCAAAGCATTATTATTTTTCGGCGTTTCCATATTAGGTGCTTTATTAACAAACTGGATAAGAATTACAGCATTAATACTTATCGGTGAATACACCAACATGGAGAGTGATTTAATGACAGATCATAATATGTTTGGCTGGTATTTATACGTTCCTTTTATGTTTTTATTATTTATGTGGGGTAATAAATTGGCTGATAATGATCAGCTATCGGTTCAAGGAAATATTGATAATAACAGTACACTACCAAAAAACACTTTCCCTGCAACCGCTAATGTTATCATTTTTGGTTTAGTCGTAGTTATTTCATCAACACTGTTAAAGTCGTTGCTAATAACAAATATTAAAACTAACACAGAAATAAGTAAAACTACTGAAATACAGCCATTAATAACTAAGTTTACACACGTTGAAGAAAGCATTCTGCAGTTAGGCATGTTCAAATCGCATTATTTAAAGTACTTCTTTAATGGTAAATTAGATAATGGTAAGCCGACAGACTTTGGGAATAATTTTATCCCACACGGTTGGCGAGAAATTAATAAAGAAGTTGCTGGCGATTGGCAATATATAACAATTGCACAAAGAAATAAGACAGCGTTAATTAGATTATCTTTTGAAATAGATAAGCAAAGATTTGCATCGTCTGGAGCGTTTAAAAAACAAAGGATATTAGCTGGTTTGATGGGAGTTAGTGAAACTTACTTGCATTGGCAATATACGGATTGTATAAAAAGCTGTGAGCAAGAAAAGTTGGCACTACAACAAGCTAATTAGCTATTATATAAAAATCTAAATACAAAGTTAAATATTATGAAAAAATTGTATTCACTTGATGTGATTTTGTTGGTGCCCAATGAGACATTCTTTATGAATAAGTTATTTCCAGTTACAACTAATCAAAAATATTAACTTTCATCTTAAAAAATAAAATTTCGCACAAGGAAGATAGTAATGTCTAGCGGTACTTTTTATAGACCTGATATTGATGGTTTAAGGGCAATAGCGGTAGTTAGTGTAATCATATTCCATATTAACAGTACTCTACTTCCTGGTGGCTTTTTAGGTGTTGATATATTCTTTGTTATTTCAGGATTCTTAATAACCAGCCTTCTTCTTAAAGAATTACAATCAACAAAAAAAATATGTTTGAAAGGATTCTATGTTCGAAGAATAAAAAGAATAATACCTGCACTCTTAATAGTAGTGACAACAACCTTATTAGTTGGCTTTTTATTATTAACACCCACAGACTTTTTATCACTATTAAAATCTGCAGTAGCTTCACTTCTATCAATTGCCAATATCTTTTTTTATTTTAATTTAGATCAAGGGTACTTTGCTAAAGACACTGCGGAGGTACCGCTTCTTCATATGTGGTCTTTAGCTGTTGAAGAACAATTCTATTTGATTTGGCCTTTATTAATGGCTTTCATTTATAACAAAAAAGGTAGTGGCTTTTTATTTTATACCTTACTGGCTATACTACTTGGCTCTTTAGTCCTAGCCCAGATTTCACTGGGAATTAACCAACCCTTTGCGTACTACTCCCTTCCAACAAGAGCTTGGGAGCTTGCCGCCGGTGGTGCTCTTTCTATATATATACAAAATAGAAAAGAACTCCCTCAAAATATATCTAACCTTTTTTCTCTAACTGGCACGTCTCTTATTGTTGTAAGTTTCTTTGTAGTATCTAAGCAAAGTGACATTCCAGGTGTTGATAATATTCCTCTCATTATTGGCACCCTTTTAATTATTATTGCAGGTAAAAATACTAACAATATTTCAAGACGAATACTTTCAAATAAATTGATCGTATTTATAGGGCTTATTTCTTACTCTGCATATTTATGGCACTGGCCAATGATAGCTTTTACAAAATACGCAACTATTGAAATCGACCTTTTCATTGGCTTCTTAATATTCGTATTAACTTTTTTATTAGCATCAATAACCTATTATTTACTAGAGAATCCTTTGAGGAAAATTAAAGTCACACCTGTTGAGGCATGGTCGTATTATTATGTTTTACCGGTAACTTTTTTAGGTATCATATCTTTAATACTAGCCTATGGCATCAAAACCAATTCACCTTTAATATATGACTGGAATGCATATTCCAAAGTTATTAATACAACACCTAACTGGAAGTATAAGTACAATTGCCAATACACTACTTATGGCTCACAAACTTTGAATGAAGATGAATGTATATTTCCAAAAAATCAACCTTATAAAATACTACTTATAGGCGATTCAAATGCCGCACATTTTATAGGAATGATCCAAGCTTTTTCAACAGAGTACAGTTTTGCTTTTAAGAATATTACTCAAAGTTCGTGTCCTCCTTTAATTCAAACAAAAAATTTAGAATGGGTAGACCCAAAATATCAAAAAGGATGTTCGGCTTATCGAACTTTCTTATCAAGTAATTTAGAACAATATGAACATATTTTTATTGGTGGTGATTGGTCCGATTATGATAGATTTGCTGAATTTAGACCTTTACTTATAGAAACAATTAATGAACTTTCAAGTAAAAATAAGAAAGTAACAGTACTTTCTAAAATCCCCACATTTGCAAACTATAATGTGGAGTGTGAAAAGCGAAGCGTCAAAATCACTGGTTTAGACTGCTCATTAGCCAGATATGATAAAGCTTATGACGCTTTAAGTCCTGTAGCCACTGTAAATAGTTTTATTGAAGGTGTAACGAAACAATATAATAATGTTAACTTTTTTAGTCTTGATGAAATCCTTTGCCAGGAAAACATCTGCTCTCCTACTATTAATAATCAATTTGTATATGCTGATGGTGGGCACCTACATATGAAAGGTTCTCGTCAGATAGGTGAATACATATTACAATTTCACAATAAGAGCACACTTATATTTAAATAATTAATTTCAAAATACGGAAATATAATGCTTAAATCCCAAAAACTATATGTAAATATTGTGCTACAAGCTTTGTATTGGAGCACTTTACTTACAGCTTTAATAATTTGTTTTTCAGCAGTATTTCCATACAGTGATGCTTTGCTTACGATTAAGTATATTCTTTTTGCGTTACCTCGCTATTGGCTCATATGTATTTGCGTAATATTAGCTGCCTTATGGTCACGTTTAACTATGTGGCAAAAATATACCTTGCCATTCATTGTTACAGTGAGCTTTTATTACCTAGATTTTCAAGTAAACATAAACACTAATGCACCAAATACAAGTAACTTGCCTTCATTTACTTTAGTAACGGCAAACATTGGTGAAGGCGTAGAGTTGAGTCGTTTAGCATTATTAATAAAATACTACGACCCAGATGCCATTGCTTTTCAAGAGGCAAAAAACATTAAAAGCTATAAAATTTTCGATACTTACCCGTTTAAAGATTGCAAAGGTAATTTATGTTTCATCAGCAAGTATAAATTTAAGAAGGTTAACTCTCTAGGGAACTCTTTATTTAATGGCTATGGTGACTTAGCTGCATTCTATGAACTTAAGATCAATAATCATAATGTAAACCTTGCTAATGTTCACTTTCCTACAGTTAGACGAGCCTTTAGTGATCACAATAGTTTAGATACAGTTCACTCTAATAGAGTAATTTCTGCTAGTTTAATAAGTGAGTGGGCAGAAAAAGAGACAAACGTAATAATTTCGGGAGATTTTAATATGACCGTTACTGACAATTTATACCGACGTAATTTCAATCAATTTAAAAATGTGATTTCAGATTTTTCCGTGGGTTTTAACAATACTTTTGACTACAAATACAGAGGATTTTCTGTTCCTGGTGTGAGAGTAGATCACATATTGCTTTCAAAAAACTTTAGTATCGAACAAGCTACTACTTTAAATAGCCTTGGTGGTGACCACCGTCCTGTTTTATCAAAATTCACCTTAATAGATCATAAATAATGATGAATAAAATTAAATTGGTGAAGTTATTTACCTTACTGCTGACTTTAATAGCATCAATACCTTTATACTCGCAAGAGTATCGAATTACATTTTCAGCGCCGGTAAATGAATCTGTGTTTATCTTACCTGTACCAAACTTAAAAATAGCCATAAATACTAAACTCAGCTTGCACATAAATGATGAGAAAATTGCTAGTGACTTTGCTGTACTAAACACGTGGCACAATAATCAATCATCAAAATTTATTCGATTGCTAGCGATAGATATAAGCAATCATGAAAACCTAAAGCAACCTCCACATTCTATAAAATTTTCCCTAAAATGGGTACCTGCAGAAAAAGAGCTACCAACAAACAACATATTTACAAACACTCAAACGTATCTGGTTTATCCTTCTATATCATGGCTTGGCGAAAGTGTTTTGTTGCAGCCAGAAAATCACGCTATAGATAATAGCTGGTATACCGATCCTCAGACCCTTTATGCAAATTTTGTTACTAATGCGGACATGCTGATCGAAAAAGGCTATCCAATGAACAAGTTTTCACAATGGTTATTTGATCGACCCAGAGCAATTTATCAATTATTTATATTAACTGGCGATCCTAAGTGGCTTAGAGAAGGTACAAGGCTAGCAAAGTTTTACTTGAAAAATATAGATGATACCGGCCAATTTACATTAAAAGAAAGCTATGACTTAAAGTACTTAATGCCCAATGGGTTACTTTATTACTATTTACTAACCGGTGATAAACAAATAATCAGTGTATTAAAAGCTTTTTATGAAAAGTCATTAAGCTGGGATCCAACATACGATGGTAGACATAGGTTTTGGACTGAACGGCATCAAGCCGCAGCATTAAACATTGCTATTGCCTACTGGGAAGTAACGGGCAACATCGAAGCTAAAAATAGAATAGACGAAATTATCGAAGCGACTGTACAAATGGTTTTTAATCCAAGAGAAGATTGGCCAATGCGAGGGTGCCCTCAACATACCTATAAATCGCATGAAGGTAAAGCGGGTAGTTCTCCTGTATGCTCACCATGGATGATGGCGCTATTAAGTGATGGTTTATGGCGTTATTATAACCTTAGCGGTGATAAGAAGGCGGCCGCATTACTGAGTGCTTTTGGTGATTTTATGCCGAATTATGGGATTCATTTCGCAGACGAAAGACTAAATAACATGGTATTGCCTCTCTATCTTTCTTCAATGGATAATGAACGCCTGCAAATTAAAAACCAATGGACAGACCGCCAACATGCATGTGATGTAGCTAGCCTCATTGGAAAGTCTTTATATGTAAAAACAAAGAACAATGAAGATACTTTTATACTACAAGAGCTTTTTAACGTGTTTGTACAGCAATGCAAAGACATTAACCAAAAGTACCAAAACAAAAAGCATGACTATTTACCCATTTTACCGCCAAGGCGTTTTGGCTGGACATACTCAACTAGCAGTGACTTACCTTGGTTAGAGTTATGGTTAAACGCAAACAACACGCAATGAGCCAAATAACAGAAAATAAACAGGCAACTCAAAGTATACAGTGGCAATTAATTACTGACTTTGCTGGCTTAGATACAATTGCACAACAGTGGCAAGAATTATTACAGCAATCTTCTACTACAAGTCCATTTTCTTCCCCTCAATGGATATTAATTTGGTATCACACTTATTGGCAAAGTAATTGGCAGTTATCTACGCTAACGGGTTACGTTGACAACAACTTAGTCGCTATATTGCCATGTTACATCCAGCATTCATTGCAGTGGCCTCACTTGAAGGTGTTGTACCCTCTAGGGCAAGGAGAACCAGAAGAAGCTGAAGTTTCGTCGGAATACTGTGACGCTATCATAGCCAAAAAATATGAAGCAATCGTATTACCCGATCTGCAAAAAAGATTAGCTGAATTCAATGTAGATAAAATATATTGGCGTGCTGCTTTGCAAAGCAGTCATATTAAATGCCTGTTAGAGAGTGTTTTTAAATACACTGCAGTAACAACACATAGTCGATATTGCGTTGAACGCTCAAAATGGACACTGCAAAACATAAGTAAAAATACCCGTGCTCGATATAAACGTTCAAATAACCAATTAAAAAAAATCAATGCCACTTATCATTGGGTTAAACCCGAAGCCTATGAAATTTATATTGCTAAGCTTATTGAATATCATCAAAGCCTTTGGGAAAGTAGAGGTAATACAGGTGCTTTCGCTCATGCAGACTTTAACCGTTTTCATGAAGAGTTTAGAGCTAAAAGTTCGATAAAAATCAGTGCTATTAGTATTGATAATAATCCTATTGCGATTAACTATTATTTTTTCGATGAAACTACACTGTATTTCTATCAGTGTGGCTGGGATAGTGAAAGTTATGCCAATTTTTCATTAGGGTTATCTTTACATCTATGGAGTATCGAAAATTGTCCTTACCAGTATTATGACTTTATGATGGGGAAGCTAAAAGATAGCTATAAAGAAAAATTTTCGGCTCTTCGAGAACCTATGACTAATATCGACATTAAGGTTAGTCCTAAAAAAGTCTTTCTACATAAATTAGTACATAGAATTACTTCTTTCATAACATAAATATCAAGCATTATAGAAGAGCTATCACGGGCTAATCAAAAAACATGATAGACATTTAATCTGTTTAATAGATAATAACCTCGATTACTTTAGTCTCCGTCATAACAATACGATAATGAAAATATCGAAAGGACTCTCATTCCAATGACACGTAAGTTTCCTACTAGTGAAGAAAAAGACTCTACAGCAGCATTTTTCTTTTTATTTCTTTATACGGCATCATCACTTATACGTCCCCATGAAATGTTTCAAGTAAGTGTTGAATGGATATTGATAAAAGTATTTGCCATAACTTCATTTTTTATAGTCTTACTCGCACAAAGACCATTAAAGTTATACCCACAACACTGGATGTTATTAGCTTTAATCCCCTTGATTATAATGTCAGGCTTTTTAAATGGCTCAGGCATGTTTGGTATCGAAGAAGCAAAGAAGCTCTTTATTAGTGCAATCATTCCACTGTTTTTAATGAGTGTCTGCATTACGACAATCAAACGACAACACATTTTAATGGTGGTTTGCTTAATAGCTGCATTATTAATGGTGCATAATGGCCATACTCAACAAACAGCTTACCAAGGATTTGGTTGGGCATTAAACTCCCACTCTGTTGGTTATATTGACCTAGGTGAAAGAAGAATCACGTATTTAGGTTTTTTTAATGACCCTAATGATTTAGGGATGTTTTTGGTTATGAATATCCCTTTTGCAATATATTTTTATAAGATAAATTCAGGAATTTTAAAGTTAACTATGCTTGGTGTACTCTGTGCTTTGGGCTATGGTATTTACTTAACTGGCTCTAGAGGTAGTATGCTTGGTGCGGGAGGGTTGCTCGGTATATACATTCTAGTTGTGAATGCAGGTCCTAAATTATTTATTTCATCTGTATTATTAGCACCTATTGCTGCAACAGTTGTAGCATCGTTACAAAGCAGTATTGATGCCTCTGCTAGTGGACGATTAGAAGCTTGGTATGCAGGTATTCAAATGATGCTGTCTAATCCACTATTTGGTGTTGGGAAAGGACAGTTCTTTGATCATCATGGTCTCGTTGCACATAACTCCTATATCCATGTCGCAGGGGAGTTAGGTATTCCAGGTTATTCATTATGGGGGGGGGCTTTAATTTTTACAGTTTTAACAGGTTACCTATTTATTAAAGCCAGTAAACCACAAAAAAATACTGAAACAGCGACTCAAACTGTAATAGAAGAAGATAAAAGCATTTCATTTGAAAGCGAACGATTACTGAATAAAACTTTATTCTTCTCTATGATTGGCTTTATGATCACAGGATTCTTCATTAGCCGTATGTTTACACTGACACTTTTCATTTTTATGGGAATGGCAATTGCGTCTCATATTCGTATGGTTAAGGTTTATCCCGAATACCAAGAACATTTCAGCAGCTCTCTCGCTCTAAGGTCCATGGGGTACTGCTGGGTCGTTATTGTCGCTGTGTATATTTCATTAAAACTAGGCCTTTAAAACCTAGTAGCTATTCCTAGTTCATGCAGTGTAAAGTTACTAAAAGATTGTGGGTCACTTAAATGAAAAAAATTAAACTTATCGTCACATTACTAATTAATATTATCTTTTATGCTTTAGGAAACATCATTCCCAAGAATAAAAAATTATGGATATTTGGTGCATGGTTTGGTCAAAAATATAATGACAACCCAAAAGCATTTTTTGAATATGTGAATAAACACCATAAGCAAGAAATTAAAGTGGTTTGGATCTCTAAGAATTTTGATGTTATCAAGGAAGTTCAGCAATTAGGTTACATTGCTTATCATGAAAAAAGCTTATTAGGTATTTGGCATCAACTCAGAGCGAGCAAGGTTATAATTTGTCAATCTTTGCACGATGATCTATTTTCACCGTCTATAGGTAAGAAAACTAAAGTAATTCAGCTTTGGCATGGTATTCCTTTAAAAAAAATCATGTTTGATGCCTTCACAGAAAACAAAGAACCAAAAAATATATTTGGTCGATTTGTTGATTACTTGTCACCTTATAATAAACATAGAAATGACATAGTCATTTCTACCAGTAAATTAACTCAAACGACATTGGCTCAAGCTTTTAGAGTAGATAAATCACAAGTATTAACCTGTGGTTTTCCTCGCAATGATGTGTTTTTTGATAACATAAATAAAACTGAGAACAGCCCATTTAAATGTATCTATATGCCAACATTTAGAGGAGGAATAGCGTCAGAGTGTGATTTATTTGAGCGCTATGGTTTTGACTTTAAAACAATAGAAAACCAACTGGCTAAGCATAATATTCAATTAACACTACGCATGCATCCTGTAAATAAACCACCTATTCAAGTAGTTGAAGAAATCAAAAATTCTCCTGTAATTAAGCTCGATGCTGGCAACGACATTTATCAATCAATCAATCAATATGACTGTTTAATTACCGACTATTCAAGTATTTACTTTGATTTTTTATTATCCGACAAGCCAATTATTTTCGCTCCATTTGATTTAGACGAATACAAAAAACGTGAGCGGTCTCTTTATTTCGAATTTGAAGATGTAACACTCAAGCCTTATTGTTATTCTTGGAATGAGGTGCTGGAGCGCTTAATATCATTAAAAGAACATCAAACTAATGATGAATATAAAAATGAATATAAGGCTTTAAAAAATCAATTTCATGAAAAGGCTAATGATGGTGCTTGTCCTTTTTCCACTAAACTATTTAACTACTTAGACAGTAAATAAGGATATTAACTTATGAAAAGAGTCCTCACATTTGGTACATTTGATTTATTTCATATCGGTCATTTACAAATATTAAAAAGAGCGAAATCTTTGGGCTCATACTTAATTGTAGGGATATCTACAGACGCTTTAAATTTTTCTAAAAAACAACGTAATCCCATCTGCAATCAAACTCATCGAAGAGAAATAATTCAAGAGTTAAAGTGTGTTGACGAAGTTTTTTTTGAGGAATCTTTAGAGCTTAAACGCCAATATATTATTGATACTAAAGCCGATGTATTGGTGATGGGTGATGATTGGAAAGGACGCTTTGATGAGTTCAAAGATATTTGCGAAGTAATCTATTTACCTAGAACACCATCAATCTCAACAACTGAGCTTATAGAAATAGTTAGAGATATTTAGAGGGACGAGGGGTTAAAGCAAGTGAAACTGATTTTTTTGTAATTCCTGCTGGTTATCTTTTCGAATCGTAAAACCTTAAAATAACTTCCTACCTCTTCTTTATCTATCCAAATAAAGATACATCCAACGATGTGAAATACTGTATATCTCATCTGGAAACTATTTTTAATTTGTCATCTTTTGTTCATAAACGCTTGGTAGTTTAGCTGCAACCAACTTAAATTTTCCAGTTTTATTACTATGAATGATATTATTTTATATGGTGCTTTTGATAGGCACAATTATGGTGATTTATTATTTCCTTTGATCATGGAACGTGTGATTAATGAACAATTTCCTGAAAAAAAAGTATTAATTGCAGGTTTAATTAATAGTGATTTATCTACCTACGGTGCGAAAAAGACAATCACAATAAAAAAAGCACTTAAAATGAGTAAGGATGATGCAACGTTAATTCTGGCTGGTGGCGATGTGGTAGCTTGCGATTGGCAATCAGCCTATGGATATCTTTTACCAAAGTCCCTTTTCCCATTATATGAGCGTATAGCTTGTTATTACTTCCCTAAGTTCACACAGTATTTAACCTCTCGTCTTGTGGGTTTAACCTCTGATTTACCATTCAATTTAAGTCGTAATGACATAGGAACTTCAAGAAAAGTTATTTACAATTCAGTGGGAGCTACAGGCGTTTCAAATGTTACTAAGGAGCATGATATATATGCTCTATATAAGCTAATGAATGAGACTAATTTTGTTTCTGTTAGGGATAAATTTTCTCAATCTCAATTAGAAAGAGTAGGTTGTTCTAAACCCAAACTAGCTCCTGACTCGGCTACGATTATGTCGTCTTATATACCTATCGACGAACTCGAGCAGAAGTCTTCATTTAAAACTAAAAGTATCATAGAAATGCATATCAACGGATATATAGTATTCCAAATATCTCAAGGACATGTAAGAGGTAAAGAAAAAGCATTTGCTGAAGCCCTATCTCAAACCAGTAAGGCTCTTAACTTACCTATAGTATTTATAGCAATAGGTAACGCAGCTGGCCACAATGACGTTATAGGCATTAATAAAGTTGCGTCTTTACTAGCGAGTGACATACCTTATAGCACTTATTTAAAAGGTAATATTTTTGATTTAATGAATATTATCCGTAACTCCTCTTGTTACTGCGGTAGTAGCCTACACGGTTTAATTACATCAATGTCTTTTGGTGTACCGAGAGTTGCATTACTTCCAACTTTGAGAAAACAAATTAATTACATGAAAACATGGGATCTCCCTCATATGCCTAGCGGTGTTTTGCCTGAAAATCTATCGGTATCTGTAGGCATTGCAATGGCTACTCCAGCTAAAGACTTGAAACAATTGGGTCAACACTTAACAGATACTTACATGGAAAATTTTAGAAATATGAGTTTTAATTTTTAAGTCAAATTATAGTCCCGAACGACTTTTTAGTTCTGAAGATTCAATAGCATAGATTATATCAATGTAAGGCTGTGATAAAAGACACCAGAATATCTGACACTCTGGTTGTTTTAGCCTAATACAGGCGTTATATATTTCATCACATAAAGCTAGAATCTGTTTGTCTTTTTTACCTTTTGAGTAAGCGATAATACCTGTATTCATTACCCTATTATTAGGAGAGTAGCCTTTCGTTAACTTAACATTAATAAAATCAATGGTTTTACTCATATGTTTAGCGTATCTTTCTTGGCCTTTCGCTTCTTCTACTTCATGCCATATTGTAGGTTTAAGCTTTGCTTCATACCTTATAAGGATACCCTTTTGATTCTTTTCTATTATATGGTTTATATCGTCGGTAATTCGTCGGCTATCCATATATATAAGATGCTCAAAGTAGTTGAAATTAATATTATTTATCTGCAGAAACTTAACTTTCTTAGCAAGTAATGATGAAGCGATACTTTCTCCATTATCAATATCCCCTTCTACAAAACAAAAATGCCACCCCTTAAACTCAACTTCTTTTTTTAATGTTTTATTATTTGAATAAAAATAACAGTTCTCTATACCGTAAGGCGAATGTGGAATAATGGATATAAACCCCAACGCATCTAAAATTTTAAAAGGCAGAAGGTTTTTAATACTCGCATATATCCACTGTTTACAGGTGAGGAGTGAATTAATTTTTAGCGGTAAATTAAATTTATGACCAAACCAGCAGGATAATACAGCGACGTTTTTCATTTTTCCTTCCTTACCCATTTAGTTTTTCAAGCCAGTGATGTGGGAATGAACATTTGATACGAGACAGTTAATATTTTTGGTTTAAAAGTCTAAAAATACAGTATCATTTAAGCTTAAATGACACTTTTCCTTTTAATTTCAATGCCTTTTTTTCAATCAAATGCCAAGAAAAGTAAGATAAAAATATAGTCACAATAAAAGAATAAATACACAGTGCTAAAACACCAAGCTCTGGTATAAAAGCAATAACACTTTGTTGTACTGGCCATGCGTAAATATAAATACCATAAGAATAATCACCATATTGATTAAATTTACGTATGTAACCTCTAGGTATATAGGCGATGTAAAATATCACATAAAATATAGTCAAATTATAAACAATAAAAAAAAGCTCTGTGTTTATCGAAGAAATAAATAAAATAAATAGTACAGGATAAAATATTCGTTCAGAAAGTACTAAGCTATCTTTGAATATATAGCATGCTGTTCCAATAAAAAACAACGAGTACAACCTAAAGTCTTCTGATGCAAAATATGAAATAGGTAAAAAGGTATAAAAATAGTTGATAATATAAATAAGCATACCGATCACTGGTATCAGTAAATAAACTAAACGCTCATTTAACATACCATTTGACCAAATAAGTAATCGATTGATAACAATACTGAAAAAAACTAAAAGGCAGTAGGCTTTAACCTCGAATGGTAATGTCCACAAAGAACCATTAACAACTCCTGGCCAAGGTAATGATTCAAATACGCCTGGTAAGCGGGGTTCTTCGCCAAAGAAAAGTACTGTATTTTTGAACAGAAAAAAGTATGTTTGACTATCTGTTAAATATTGCACTAATGAGTAACTTGTGAAATATGTTCCGACAATAAACACACAGAATAATACAGCTACAAATAAACCAGGATATATACGAAGAAACCTTGCCCATAAAAAGGTCGTTAAGTTTTTTTTCAAAAACAAACTATTAGCGATTAAAAAACCGCTTGAAATAAAAAAAATATCAACAGCGATATGCCCAAATGACATATTTACTAATTGTTTGAAGGGCTCTTTAGAATTATTACCTATAGACAGCGCATAGCTATGGCTCAGCAAGACACCGAAGGCGGCAATAAACCGGATTAAATTAAAGTTATTATCTCTCGACTCTAAAAAACAGCTTAAACATTTTCCCAAAACTTATTCTCCAATAGAGCGTTATATAGCGCTAGCATTAATCCGTTAATAATTTTGTTCAAACTTAAGTACTTTTTCTCAAATAGCTTTATACAATCCAATCTTACTTTCTAAAAAGTACTTTTTTACTTATAGATATAAAGTAGTCCCCGGATATCTTTCTCAAGTTTTTATCTAACACCAATAACCAGCTAAGCACTAAGAATATAGCAAAGCTCGCTGCGCCATATAAAACAAGTTCAAACCAAGAAATCTTAGTCATAACCGATAGTGCAAGCCATAAACCGACACCAAAAACTAAAGCATTCGCCATAAAGAGTTTACGTATAATTAAATAAAGCTTTAATTTATTATAGAAACTATACAACCATAAACTGAGTACAACATTAGCAATAAACGAACCAATAGAGGTGCCTATAGCAACCCCTATAAGTCCATACTTCAAGCCTAATACTATCGATAATGAAATATTAGTTATTGCCCCAAAAAGGCTAACCAATGAAATATATTGATGCTGAGCTTGTGCAAGTAGCACTTGATTAACCGATGTATAAATTGATTGGCAAAAGAAGGTAAAAATTAGAAAATAAAGAATATTGGCCGCAGGTTCAAATTCTTCGCCTACCCAAAGAACAATAAAGGCTTTACCTAGAATAATTAAAGGTGCTGAAAACAACGTAGCAAAAAATAAGTTAATCATTATCGCGTTATGAAACAAATCATCTAAATTTTCATTTTTCGACATTTTTTTCATAAAAACAGGAGATAAAAAGCCATTCACTGTAAAAACAAAAGACTTAATGTGTTCAGCTAAACGGTTAGCAACGCCATAAACAGCAACAGATGAAAGACCTATAAGCTTTGTAACAATGAAGGGATCGGCTTTCGAATTTAAGGTATTAGCAACCCCATTAGCAACTACGTGTTTAGAGAAAGCGAATAATGATTTTAACTCTTCTTTAGACACTAACTTGAAACTAAACTTCATCGCTGGATAAAGTTTTTTTATGTAATAAATCTTGACCCCATTTGTTAATACGTCGGCAAACAAGGTTGCGATGATTGCCCCCCAAATATTCATGCTCGGTATTAATAAAAATATCAAAATAGACTTTATTAGTACATTAACCATGACCAAATTTGAATCAATATCGAGTCTTAAAAAAGCAGTAATGAAACCATGAAAAGGGTTCATTAAAAAATCCATCAATATTTTTGCTGATAAGATAAATAAAGCCATTTTTAATGCATCTGCATCGACTGTTGATCCAAAGAAATCAGCAGAAAACAAAGCAACACAAGCCAGCAAAGTTGCAGCAGCAAAGCCTAAACAACCAAAAAGTACAATACTTGTTGAAAAGACAGTATTCACTTCTACAGGATCATCCTTCTCTAACGCTAGTATGGTATGGCGTTGAACTGCTGACGGAAAACCAAGTTCAATAATATTGAACCAGCCGATTATGGAAAGGATTAACAACCAAAAGCCGTAACCATTAGCACCAAGTACATTGATAAAATAAGGAGTAAGTAATAACGAGGATACAACTAATACAATTCTTTCTATAAATCGAAAAACTGAACTCTTAAAAAATAGTTTTTTAGTACTCATCTTTCAGTGCTCGTGGGAAAACATTCATAATTAACTCTTTGTGGATAATAAATTTGAACTATAACGCTATTAAAAATGTTAAGCAGCACGTTTTATTTTTTGCATAAATCGCCAAATAAAATTAGGCACTGTTTTAAACAACTTACCCTTTATAGACAATTTGCTGTTATTTTTCAGTAACGACGCTTTTAATAGCGTGTCACCCGCTAAATTAAACATGCCATTATAAATATAGGTATTGGCATATCTAACATGTAAATCCTGCTTTATTTCATCCCAATCAACCGATTTGTTATGTTTCTCAGCCATAGGTTGAATTTTATCCAAGCAGACTAACTCAGCGGCATGCATTTTTTCTTCATTTGATGAATAGTTGTCACCATGAAATACATGAATGGCTAAATGCTCAGGCACAAAATCAAGTTCACACACTAGCGAGAGTTTTAACCAAGCTAACCAGTCATCTACTCCCATCAAGCTGCGCTCTTCGTCAAATGCTTTCGTTTCTTGTAATAAGCTTCTGCGTGCAACAGCTGTACAGCACGTGAACATGTTGACTTGTATAAGCTTGTCGAATACATCGCCACGATATTTACGTTCGAAGCTCGGTTTATCTTGCTTATTAAGATGGGCATAATCAGCAATGGCGCCACAATAAACTAGACCTACTTTAGAGTTTTCAAAAAGTGGTACTTGTTTCGATAACTTAGTAGGCAGCCAAAAGTCGTCCTGATCACAAAAAGCGACTAATTCTCCATTTGCCCTTTCAATGCCATAGTTGCGTGCAGCCGCTACACCACCATTTTGCTTGTGGAAGCCTTTAATATTGCTGTTGTTGTCAACTAAGGTATTTATCAGCTGCTCAGAGCCATCTTTACTACCATCGTTGATCAGTATTATTTCAAAGTTATGATAGTCTTGCTCTAAAATCGTTTTAACCGTTGCTTCTAAGTATTCATCACCGTTATAAACGGGTATGACAACAGAAACTAATACGCTCATGCAAAGTCCTTAATAATTCAATTTAGTCAGCTAAATAAAGCTTCATATATTTTTGTGCAACAGTTTCCAGAGAATAGTTTTGAACTACCAGTTGATAGGCTTCATTACCCCATTTTTCAATTAACTCTGGTGTGGCGGCTATCTCCGTTAACAATTTTGAAAGCGCTGTATCATCATCATAGTTAAATAACTGGCCTGTAACATTGCTTTGTACTAGTTTGGGATTTCCACCTACATTAGTTGCCAATATCGGTATGTGTCGTGCCATAGCCTCTAAAATAGCAATAGATAGACCTTCCATCTCTGAAGTTACTACCATTACATCAATGTGTTTGTATATACTCTCTCGGTCAACTAGCATGCCATGAAAATGTACGCTTGCAGATAGGTTACTTTCAGCCGCCGCTGATTTTAATAATTCCTCACAAGGGCCATTACCAAAGAAGTGAATGTCGAATTTACTTGCTAACTCTTTTGGCACTTTTGCTAAAGCTCGTAGCAAACAAATTTGATTCTTTAAGGGCACCATTCTGGCAACAGAGCCTAATTTAATTTTAGACTGTTGTTCTTTCAACAACTCTGGTTGGTTCTCTTTCGGTATTAAAATGCCATTATCGACAACTGATTGTGGTTTACTCTGCCAATTATTAATTTTGCCAAAAACAGTTTGCCCTTCATTTGAGACAAAGGTGATTTGGTCGACGATAAATTGCGTAATTTTATGCATAACACGCCATTTAAATTGATTAAATGGTTCAGCTCCGTGGCGCGTATAAATAACTGTTTTTCGTTTGCATAGCATTGGGCTATAACAAGTAAATAATAGAGTGAAAGGCGAATGAAAGTGCAAAATATCAAATTCGTTAATCACACGCTGAAAAGTTTTTATTTTTTCTGTTCGGCTGCCTTCAACAAAATGTACAGGGATATCGTTTTTTATGCATTCAGCAACTAAAACATCATCCTGTTCTCCAAAAGATAAAATAGCACTATTAAGCTTTAGTGACTGCCGCTGCTCAATGGCTAAGTCGATAACAAAACGCTCTGCACCGCCTATATTTAAGCTAGACAATATATGCAGAACACTTTTAGGCTTACTATCCACGTTTTCTCCTAAGGCACTTTCTATACTTTGCACACGGTTACTCGTCTTTTACCTGAAGGTGTCAGAGGGATATCATCTACAATATCAAATTTAATGGCTAAGCTACCTTCTGAATATTTATTGATTATTTTTTCTATTGGCTGAAAGTCAGGCGATGTACTTTGTGCGTTGAGCACTATTTTTACATTAATGGCTTCGAGTTCAGTTTGCACCACTTGAAACTTTGCAATCCAAGTGAAGTCTTTAAACATATGTGGAAATAATTCACCCGGAAGCAATTGGCCATTCGGGCATTTTATAATATCGAGCTTGCGCCCGTCGACTGAGTTCATCATAGGCAGCGGGTTACCACAGTCGCATGTGTCTTTTGATAACGTGGCACAATCACCATTGATGTATCGAATGAGCGGCATACCATAATTGGTTAAATCTGTAATGGCTATATCGCCGCTTTGTTCAACAACACTTTTACCATCAACAAGCGTTTCAACCACTAATTGATCAATATTAATGTGTAATCCTTGCTGCTTTTTACATTCTGAAGAAATAAGCATGACTTCACGGCAGCCGTAAGTATTATGAACAGGGCAGTTAAAGGCCTTTTCAATTAATTCTCTTTGATGCTCATAAAGCGCTTCAGCACCGGTCACGATCGTATTGGGCTGATGCATTTTAATCTCATTAGCCATAATATATTTCGCTAATTCAACTAAAGGGTTTACGTAGCTAACTATTGCATCGGGCTTTATTTTATTGATGCGTTTTACATACTCATCAATATTGCTGTTATTCATCTCAAAAGAGTTCAGCATGTAGTTATTAAAGAATCGGTGGTAAAGGTCTTCTTTAAGCTGGCGAAAGGCTGATACATTACCTAAAGTTGCACCCCATAAATAGACAGCCTTAGTACCTAAGTTAGCGCCTACTTCGCCATACCCTCTCCATGCTATGGCTAACCTTTCTTCATGGCTAGCCATATTCAATTCAAAGTGAAATGGCTGCCCGGTTGAGCCACCGGTAGATTTTTTTATATTTGTTGCTTTATTACAAGCAGGAACAAGCTCGTCATAGTAAGTCATAACATCTTGTTTGGTAAGCACAGGTAATGTTGAGAACTTCTCTAAGCTATCTATTTGCTCAACAGATTCAATACCAGCACTTTGCCAAACTCGCTTGTAGTAAGGCACGTTGCTCCAGCAAAAATGTAATAGCTTTTCTAGTTGCTGCCATTGGTATGATTTAAGCTCGTCTTGTGTCCACGTTAAACGCTTATTAGCTTGAGATACCTTTTCTACAACGTGACTTTTTTTCAAGGTGGTGTAATAGAAAGGAAATAGTACTTTACGAAAAATTTTTCTATAATTCATTTTTACTTCCAAACACTTTTATGCAGCTTTTTTAAATAAAGCTTTAATAATTTATAAGGGAATTGCATACCATTACAATTACTGTCGACGGATATTCTCTCGATAGAAAACTCATTTAAATGTTCAGAGGTATTAATACCAGCGATAAAAGAAAATGACATCTGATAATATTTTTTAATAATATCGATGGTATCAACTGTAAAACTGTCTTTACCGCCTACAGGGTAAGCAAAGGCTGTAATATTTATATCCAGTTCTTTATCTATAGTTTCTTTTGAGATCTTAGCTTCGAGATCTTGTTCATCAATACTTAAATGCGACATGATTCTGTGGCTACAGGTTTGTGAGCCAAAACTCATACCCGCACTTTGCATTTCTCTTGCCATATCCCAAGTCATAAATAAAGGCTCATTGTTCACAAGTTCATCATTAGGTATGTATAATTTTTGCTCTAATTCGAGAAGTATTTCTTGAATAGTGGAACCATTATTTATTTTTACAATATCTAGCACTTTTCTTATGCTTGTCGGTACATCCTCTTTAGATAGAGTAATTACATCAGGCCAATTATTAAGTTTAATTTCATCAACTTGAGCATGACGAACCAAGTAAGCAATTCTATCCCACCATGGAATTTCGGCATTATTCATAAAATCTGTTGCCAAGAAAAAAGTAGCTGATATTTCATTATTCTGTAGTATAGGAAACGCTTTAGTGTAGTTGTCAATGTAGCCGTCATCAAAGGTAATTAACGCATATCTTTTATCTGTAATTTTTCCTTTAAATATTACGGGGAGATCTTCAAGCGTAACGACAGTGAAACTCTTTTTAATATATTGCATATGTTCAGCAAAATGAGCTTCATTACAGCTAAAAACATTCGGATCGTATTCAGTAAGACTAGCTTCGCCGATTCTATGGTAATTAAAGCAATAAAGTCCATTGGGTAATACCGCATTAGCAATAAGCTTACCGAACTTATGTTTAACATTTGTTAGCATCCTAGCTCCCATACAACTAAAGCTGTTTAAATGTTGGTTTAGCTAGAATAAAGTCTCTGTACTCATTTGGATTGCCGTTTTTCCCCGCCTCAGCGGCTTTGGCAATATTGTACATCTCTCTTGCTGATACATAATGTAGTACATAATTTTTGCCATCGTTATATTTGGTTTCTAAATAACTATGCATATCATGGCGGGGTTGTCCTAACAAAGTATCCATATCATTTTCTTGTGTGCCATGAGTATGAACCTTAATAAAAGCCCACTCTGGACGCCCTTTTACATGAATATGTGAGCTTACCCATTGGTCAATTCTGCTTTTAAGTGGCGGACAGGCTTTTCTGACATCAGCATTTTCAACATGAGGTAAACCTTTGGATGTTCTCCACTTAAAGTTAATACCAATAGGGCCTTGAATAAGCATGACATCACCAGATTCAGCTTTGCCCACTTCAACATCAATACCAGTATCGTGGCTTTTACATTTACCTGGTCGTCCTTCGGCATAATAAATAGCATTAACTTTACTAGTTTGCGCCGGACTAGGCGTTGCAGGTAATGTCATATCAACATAACAGCCTGTTTTATTTAATAGCGCTAGTTCATTATCAATACCACACATGTAACCATCAGGAAGTGAGTTATCTAGTGACCAATTACCATGGATAAAAGCATACATTATTTGTCCTGTTTCTGGATGAACAGGTAAAGCATTATGATCATGGTGTAAGATATTGGCAAAATCTGTCATGACCTTAGTAAAGTTTTCTGGCGTATCTTTATCATGATGCAAGTGAATTTCTATTTCACCAAAACCGCGGTAACACATATCAGATAGCTTAGCTAAATGCTCATGTCTGTATTCTTCTTGTGGATAAAAGAAAGAGTGTTGAGGCATGTGGCCATCAGCATCTTTATGTTGCTCAGCCATTAATGGATAATCTTTAAACCAACGATCGACACGTGCACGTTCTAATTCAATATTGTCGCGATTTTTCCACTGCGGCTCAAAGTGATCAACAAAGCAAAACAAAACATGTACTGGGCCATCAACTTTTGGTCTGCTTATTACATTTTTCAGGTATGAAACAAACCAAATGTCCATATTTTTCTTTTTGAGTATCATCCAAAAAGCCACTAAACCTAAAACGAATAAAACTAGAAAAGCATACATTATTTTTTATCTCCTGAACGAGCTGTTCTCTGCCAGCCACCGCTTTGATGTCCTTTCAAAAACTTTAAGAAACCTTGTCCTAAGGCAATATTCATCGATAAGAAAAAACTGACTATTGCAATAATCCCGCTAACTTTATCACCATTATCTATTTTTTTCTGACCATAAAGGCCGAGTGCATAAAACAGTATTTGACCAATAAACAACAAATTATAAAATGGCGCACCTAGCAATGCTAAATTTGTTAAAAATATAACCAACATTAAATGCGGTGCGAACCACCGTAATACTTTATGCGACCAATAACATAAACTAAACCAACCTTGCAAAGGTGATAGTGCCCATGTGTTAACCATAAAGGCTTTATAGTTACCAACACCTATTCTTACTCTACGACCGAACTCTTCTTTGAGTGAAGGGGCGACTTCTTCTGTTGCAATGGCAAGGTCGTTGTATAGCACTTGGTATCCCTGCTTTTTAACATTCATAACGATACAAAAGTCATCAACGACTGTGTCTTTCGATAACGGCACATAGAGTTCGCGTTTAATTGCATAAATAGCACCGTTAGCCCCTAACAAGCCACCTAACGCTGACTCGTACTTTTTAAGGAGTTGCTCATATTGCCAATAAAGTCCGTCTTGGTTTTGGTTGCCGTCATCGGTTTCTAGAATTAATTCACCTGAAACAGCGCCAACTTGATCAGTAAAGCTTCTTATAAGTATATCAATTGCATCGGCCTTAAAGTCAGTATTAGCATCGGTTAACACCAAGTAATCAGCATTTGATTGCGCAATAAGATCGTTTAAAACAGATATTTTCCCTCTATTTTCAGAAAAGTTAAAAGCTTTAACGCGAGGGTCGGTAAAACTCGTGATGATTTCACCGGTATTATCCTTACTACCGTCTGATGCAACAAATATGTTCAGTTCGCCAGCGTAATCCTGCGCTAAAGCATTTTCTATGCGTGCTTTTATGCAAGACTCTTCGTTATAGGCCGCAATGATAATATCAACACTTGGGTATTCTTTTAATTCTTGTAAAGTAATGCTTTTAGGCTTGATGAATAGCTTTAGTAGCAAGGGATAAATAAAGTATGAATATACTAATAAACATAATGAAAGCCAAAAGATGATTAACATTATTTATCACCTTTGTTTATTATTTTTGCCGGTACACCTACTGCAGTAACATTACTTGGAAGACTTTTTACCACGACCGCATTTGCGCCAATTTTCACATTATCTCCAATGCTAATACCACCAATAATTTTTGCACCAGCACCTATAAAGATATTACTGCCTAATATTGGTGCCTGACCTTTTTCATCACCAATAACTACACCGCTTTCCACCACAATATTTTTTCCGCCAATAACTTTAGAATTTATCACTACACCTACAGGGTGCATAATTACGAACCCTTGTTCAAACGTAGCTCCTGCGCCTATTACACAACCATTAATTACTCTATTTAACCACAAGGAAATGAGTGCTAAAGGTGATAGCTTGTATTTAATAAGCCAACTAGTTAAACGATATAATACATTAGCTGAGGTGCCATCACTCACTATTGTACGTAACATGGAGACTTGATAGCCTTCATCTGTTAAAACTTGTTGTTTTTGTCTTATGTCGCTTTTTAGATATTTCATGAACCTTCCATTTTATCTAAAACATGTTGGACATTTCTTTCCCAATCAAAGTTTTCTGCATGCTTAAGAATAGCTTGAGTTGACCATTTTATAGTCAATGATTTTTCCATTGCACTTGCCAACATTAATTCATTTTTTGCATCAACGATTAATCCTACTTCATTGTTGACTACCTCTGGGATACCACCAACACGTGTCGATATTACCGGTGTACCACTAGCAAATGCTTCCAACAACACGTTTGGAACACCTTCACGGTAACTTGGTAAAACTAAAATGTTTGCATGGCGAATAAATTCAGCCACTTTTGATAAGACTACAGAACCTTGTAAACGAATACTATCTGTGAAACCAGATTGACTAATTTTCTCAGCCAATATTTTTTTCATTGGCCCTTCACCTATAATATCTAACTCTATTTCAGGGTGTTTATGTTTAACTTGAATAAATGCTGAAAGTAGCTCATTACAGCCTTTTGTTTCAATTAAGCTACCAACAAAAACAAAATGTTGATAATGCGGCTTCTGATCCACAGGGTAGAAGACCTTAGGATTAACACCGTTATAGTTAACAGCTAATCTATGTTTGTTAATTCCTGTATTTTGCAAAACATCAGCCAGAGCTTGGCTCGCACAAAAAATAGTATTAGCCTTATTGAGCCATTTTTTCATTAAAGCACTGCGTGCTGGGTATTGGCTATTTTCATTAACATCAGTACCATGAACTTTCACATACAAAGGTAACTTGATAAATTTATTTAACATTGAAACAGCAACAGCATCGGGAAATCCCCAGGAAGCTAAAACGCCAGATAACTGTTGCCTTTTGATCCAAGGTAAATAAAAGAGTAATGATAAAAATTGGAAGATCGGCACTAAGCGACGACCGAATTTAGGAATATAAAAATATGGACAATATTTAATATTTGATGTGTTATTGCATGCTTTGCGATGACCAAACCACTCTTTCCATGTCAACAATATAACTATATTAACTGTTAAGTGTTTACTTAGTAGGTCAAATTGCTGTTTATTAAAACTTGCTCTGTTTGGTCCCCACGGAACCGGATACAAATTGGTTATAATTAGTATTGACTTGTTTTCCTCAGGCATTTATTTAGTTAGCCTTTCGTAAACAGGTAAATACTGTTTAGCGGTATTTAACCAGTTGCGATTTTCACGAACAAACAGCAACCCTTGCTCACTAATTTTATTCAGTAATACTTTGTTATCGATAACTTCAATAATTGTACTAGCTAACTCGCTAGCATTGTCAGCAGGAAATAAAAAACCAGTTTCACCATCATTAATTAACTCGCGGTGGCCACCTATATCTGAAGCAATAACCGGTTTAAATTGAGCCATAGATTCTAAAGGTTTTAAGGGTGTAACTAACTCGGTTAATCGAATGCTTTCTCGAGGAAAGACCATAACGTCAGCCAAACTGTAATAACGACTAACTTGATCAAATGGGACTCTGCCCACGAATGACACAAATTTCTCTAGCTTAGCTTGAGCAACTTGTTGTTTTAAATTTTCTAATTCGTTACCGGCACCAACAAGCAATAAATGAATATCATCACGACTTTTAGCAATAGTTTTCATAGCTTCTATTGCATAAGCTAATCCTTCATATTTAAAAAAAGTGCCAATAAATGCTACCACTTTTTTTCCAGATAAGCCTAAAGATCTTTCTAGCTCCGCATCTCGACTATATGAGGGTTGAAAATTTTCAATATCTACCGCATTAGGTGTAACAAATATTTTGTTCTCAGGTATGTTACGCTTTATTATATCGGCCTTTAAACCTTCACAAATACAGCTAATCGCATCAACTTTTTCGAAAGCGCTTTGTTCAATGGCTTTGATCATACGATACTTGAAACTACCTTCTTTAGTTTTTCCTGTATCTACCGCCGCATCTTCCCATAATGCTCTAACTTCATATGTCACGGGAATATTATGTTTTCTACCTACTTTTACTGCCGCTAGTGCATTAAACATTGGAGAGTGTGTTTGAATGACTTCTGGCTTATCTTTTAATACCGCTTTCTCTATACGTTTAGCCAAATGATTAATATGTGCTAAATAATTAATAAAAGGTATTTTTGATAAAAAAGAAGATGACTGTTCAGTGCGTTGATATACAACCCCTTCTACGTCCTCTTCTAGTGCTTGGAAGTCCTGATAGCGCTGGCTCGTTAACTGGTTGGTTATAATGCCTATTTTACGTTGATGGCGAATGATTGCATCTGATCGCAAAGAGTAACCACTGATATTAGGCCTAGAATATTCCAATACGTGCAAAACTTTCAACTTGCTTACCTCTTTACAAAAACTTTAACGAAAATAATAGAAAACGAAAAACTATCTACCTTTTCCAAACAATACAATTTCAACCGTTCGAATTAGTATAAGTAAATCCAACATAAAGCTGCGATGTTTAATGTAATACAAATCGTACTTTAGCTTTTCTAAAGAGTCTGACTCTGTAGCACCATAAGGGTATTTAAGCTGTGCCCAACCTGTTAAACCAGGTTTAACGTTATGACGTTCATTGTAATATGGAATATTTTTAATTAATTGCTGAACAAATTCAGGGCGTTCAGGGCGTGGGCCAACAAAGCCCATATCACCAACCATTACGTTATAAATTTGAGGAAGTTCGTCAATACGATATTTGCGAATGGCTTTACCGATGCGTGTTGTTCTATCGTCATCTTTGGCTGCCATTTGTGCGCCATTTTTTTCTGCATCTATTCGCATACTTCTAAATTTAACAATTCTAAAAGCTTGCCCGTCTAACCCTACACGTTCTTGCGAGTAAAATATGGGTGATTTCCAACCGTCTTCAAGCTTAATTAATAAAGCCGTAATTAACATTACAGGCCAAGTAATAAGAAATAAGAAGAAGCCCATTGTGGCGTTAAAAATCCAGTCTAAGGTATTTCTTAAATGATTCGCCGATGCAAAACCATTTGAATATATAACCCAACTTGGATAAATTAAATTAACCGCAACCTGCCCGGTTTCACGTTCAATAAAGTCTAGAATTTCGGTTATTTCGACGCCTCTAATTTTACAGGCAAAGAGTTCATCCACTGGTAGATTTTCTCTACGTTCATCATTAGCAACAACAATTTCATCAATTTGATGTTCTAGGGCGTAATTAACCAATGAGCTGTCGAGTGTAATTCTGTTCTCGTTGACAATACCATGTTCAGCATCGCCATTCATAACCACAAAGCCGTGCATAAAAAAACCTTGTCGGTCAACGTCACGGCGCATTCGTTTTTCTATAATTGATGCTCGTTCTCCGGCACCTAAAACGAGAATGTTACGTTTATTAAAGCCAAAAAAGTCAATTTGAAAGGTAAAATAACGAACACCACAAACAAAAAAGAAACTGATTAATGAAGCGACTGCAAGTAACTCAATGGCGAGTGAACCTGAGCCGTAAAATGGATTAAATAATGAGACAATAAAAAAGCCTATGGCGATTGAAACGAGTAAACGCCTGATAACACCTCTTATACTTTCTCTCAATTTCGAGTCATAAAGGCCCATAGCAAGACACGATAACTGCACTACTAAAGCGTAAACAACAGAATGAATAAAAAGAATATTCGTTGGCGTTTTTTGAGTATCGTGTTCAACAAACTGAAATACTTTATTTAGGTATAAGCTAAGTAAAAGTGCGCCAGCAAAGCAGATAAATTCGATTAACACTAAAGATTTACTACCCGCAGATAAATCACGAAATTTAGGGCTAGACATAAGGTAATAAAGTTCCTTTCTAGTATGAAGCAGCGTTCATTATTAGATATTTTTATTTTTTAAGCTGTATATTAGAATGGATTCACTGCGAAATGTAAACAAGAGACTATTTAAAATACTACATTTACAATATATTTACATAAATTAAATAATGTGCATCAATTGTAAAAATCAAATACAATCAATTAGCTTATATAAAATACGGTTATAAATAAATAAGGTTAAAACCATGGAAAAACGCATGACTACTACATTAAAAGCGATTTTATTTCTTACTTTTGGTTATATTTTAGCTGGTTGTAGCTCAGCTACATTACCACCTGCCAAGCTGCATCAGTCGAATACTGTTGATGTTGACTCCTATAAATATTTAATTGGTGCCGGTGATGTTGTTAATATTTTTGTTTGGCGTAACCCTGAAGTTTCTGGCACATTTAAAGTGCGCCCCGATGGTATGATTACGACTTCTTTAGTTGAAGACATTCCTGTATCCGGTAAAACCCCGACCGAACTTGCCCGTTCTATTGAAGAAATACTAGCAACCTATTTACGAGAGCCCGTTGTTACCGTAACCGTAAACAACTTTGTAGGCCCTTTTAGTGAACAAATTCGTGTAATAGGTGAAGCTGCTCAACCGCAAGCGGTTAATTATATTCAACACATGACGTTACTTGACGTGATGATTCAGGTTGGTGGTTTAACTGAATTTGCTAACGGTAATGGTGCTAAGTTAGTCAGAATAGAAAATGGTCTTCAAAAACAGTATGAAATTTACATTGAAGACTTGATTAAAAATGGTGAAATATTAGCTAACGTTGATGTATTACCTGGCGATATTATTGTTATACCTGAAACATGGTTTTAAACAAAATAGATTTATTTACCTGTTTTAGAGGTCAGGAATGCAAGAAATTATAGAACAAATTGTCGATTACCTTAAAGGTATTTGGCTTAAACGTCGCTTTATTATCATATCAACGTGGTTAATATGCCCTTTTGCTTGGGTTTTTATTTCTCAACTTGATAATGTTTATGAGTCTGAAGCTCGTGTATATGCTGATACTCAATCTATTCTCGGTCCTTTGCTTAAAGGTTTAACTGTAAATACAGATCCTGAAGTGCAAATACGCTTAATGATAAAAACGTTGTTAAGTCGTCCGAATTTAGAACGCATTACCCGTATGACAGATCTTGATGTTCAAGCTAACACTCCCGCAGCTTATGAAGAACTAATAGATGACTTAAAAACTAATATTATTATCAAAAAAACTGGTGGTCGAAGAGAGAATATTTTTACCATTACTTACCAAGATAAAGATCCCGAAATGGCGAAAAGTGTTGTTAACTCAGCATTAACCGTTTTTATTGAAAATACATTAGGTGAAAATCGCAGTGATTCTAATACCGCACAAAAGTTCTTAACAACTCAGATTAAGGATTATGAAAACCGTTTATTAGCTGCAGAATCTCGACTAACTGATTTTAAACAAAAGTACAGCGGCGTATTACCTGACCAATATGGTGGCTTTTATCAAAAATTAAATATAGTTAAAGAGCAGCTAAAAATAACTGAATTGAACTTACTTGAACAAGAAACGCAATTAAAATCAGCGAAGTCACAATTGAATTCTTCTCCGTCAAGTAATGATAATGCTCAAAATAACATTATGAATTCGAACAGTATCCAAACGACGTATGACGACAGAATTTCTGAATTAGAAGCTAACCTCGATTCACTTCAGTTACGATACACTGAAATGCATCCTGATGTTAAAGAAGTTAAACGTCGGTTAGAACATTTAAACGCTCAGCGAACTAAAGAAATTGATGAGTATTTGAATGCAACTAATAACGGTGATAACAATAAGCTTGCTACTAGTCAAAACCCTGTTATTCAACAATTGCAAATTCAGGTGAACCAATTAGAAAACGCTGTTGCTTCAACTAATGTTCGCGCAAAGGATTATCGCCAACAAGTTAAAGAGCTTGAAAGTAAAATTCATATTTTGCCAGAAATAGAAGCCGAATTAACCTCATTAAACCGTGGCTATGAAATAACAAAAGATAAATATGAAGAATTATTGAATCGTCAGGAAACAGCTCAGTTAGCACAACAAGCTGATGAAACAACCAATCCGATTCAATTTAGAGTGATTGATCCACCCAGAGCTCCTACTGAGCCTGCAGGGCCAAAACGTATTTTGTTTTTACTTGGCTCTACAATTTTTGCTTTCGGTGTAGGTGTTGGCTTGTCATTATTATTTAGCCAAATTAACCCTGTGGTTACTTCTAGTAGCCAAGTGTCTAAACTTACTGGTATTCCTGTATTCGGTATTGTGTCTGCCACTGAGAACTTAGGTTTACAACGTTGGCACAAAAGAAAAACCCTGATATTTATTATTTCTAATAGTGTGCTATTAATCGTATTGGCATTTTTTATGCTTTATGCCATTGCTCCTAATGCTTTATTAGCGCCGATCAGAGGGATTTTATAACTTATGAGTATCATAGAAAAAGCGCTAGCTAAGCAACAACAAAAAAGTCATGACGATTCAGAGAAAGTTGAGCAACAGCCAGTTCCTCAAGAAAAGGTTGCTGTCGAAGCAACTAATGTAGAGAAAAAAGATACGTTAGCACTTGATAAAGTAAGCTTAGCTGAGCGTGGCTATTTAATCGATAACGGTACCCGCAAAAGTATTAAAGACGAATTTAGACAAATTAAACGTAAGCTTCTTAATAATGCTTTTGGTAATGCCTCAAAAACTTTACATCACAGTAATTTAATTATGGTGAGTAGCGCAAAACCTAATGAAGGTAAAACTTTCGTTGCGATTAATCTAGCGTTAAGTATTGCACTTGAGCAAGATAAAACCGTGTTACTTATTGATGCCGACGTACTTCGCCCAAGTGTAGTTCGCGAGTTAGGTGTTGAAGACAGTCCTGGCCTTATTGAATACTTACTGGGTAAATCTGAAAAAGTTAGCGATATAATTTATAACACCGATATCGATAAACTAAAATTAATCCCCGCGGGTAAGCCGCATCATTTGTCTAACGAGTTGTTAGCCAGTGAGAAAATGGCAACACTAGCGAATGAATTGGCGAATAGATACCCTGATCGTATTGTTATTTTTGATTGCCCGCCATTAATAGGTGTGACCGAAACATTGGTACTAGCGAGTTTAATGGGGCAAGGCGTTATTGTTGTTGAAGAATCTAAAAGTTCTATTGCTGATATTCAAACAGCAACTCGACATCTCAATGAAGATTTAGCACTAGGTCTAGTATTAAATAAAGCAATAAGATCTCATAAGGATTTGTATGGCTATTACGGCTATGGGTATGGCGCATAAAACTAAGCTTAGTGCTGTTTGTATTGCATTAATTTGCTCTAAACTTGCTGTTGCAGGTGAGTGGCAGTTTGATCCTAGTATTATTGTCGATGAAACATACTCTGATAATGTTGGCTTAACCACTAATAATGAACAATCTAGTTTGGTAACCCAAGTTGGATTAAGCATTGAATCTACATATAAAGCACAACAGGCAGAATTTAATTTCTCATCAGAAAGTATTTATGCTTTATATAGTCATGATCATGATCTTGATAGCGACTATCAAACCTTATCGAGTGATTTAAGAATTCAACTTTGGCCTAATGGTATTGTCGTTTATGGTGGCGTCGATATTGCTAATCAATCACGAAATGGCAGCCGAAATGCATTAGCCGATATTGTTTCAGCTGATACAGTGCAAGTAGAAACTTACAGCGGTGGTCTTGAATACAACATCGATAATAGTGATTTTATTGTAAACTCTTCGATTGGTTATCGAGAAACTAATTCAGAAGACAATATTGGAAATCAAAAAGGAATAAACAGCAGAATTACCAGCACAAATGGCACTGGCGCTCGCCATGTTTTTTGGGAAGTTGAGCATGATTACCAAGATTTAGAAAATAATAATCAAAAAGGTAAACAAAGCCAAAGTGAAGTTAAAATTGGTTGGATAACAGGCTATGGTCTTAATCCTTTTCTGCGATATTATGATGAAGACAATAGTGGCGATATTAATAACAGTAATCGCTCTATTGAGTCGAACTCATACGGCTTAGGTGTTCGTTGGTTAATTACACCGCGTTTAGCGTTAAATGTTTCTTATAATCAGCCTATTGGTGATAACCTAGATTTAGATGGCGACGAACAAGAAGCTTATGTTAATGCTTCAGTGCAATGGCAACCTTCACCACGAACTAAACTTACCGCTAATATTTCTGAACGCTTTTATGGCACCAGTTATGGTTTAGATTTTACTCATAGAAATAAACGCTTAACTAACTCAATTAGTTATGTAGAAGATGTACAAACTTTCACCCGTAATAATTTTGCAGCAAACCTCGTTGGGTTTTATTTTTGCCCTTCAAGTAATATAACATCCGTAGCTGATTGTATTATTAAAGATGAGGGCAGTATATTTCCTGATAACCCCAATGAACCTGACAACCCTGGGTTTCAATTATTCCCTATTCAAGACTTTACTTTGGTTGAAGACAACGTTTTTTCTTTAAATAAAACCTTAAATTGGAGTTCTGTTTTAGCATTACCTAGAACAACAATTAGCTTTACCGCTAACCATCAAAATAGAGAAAATTTAGAAACCTTTAATGAGGATGAACGAAGTGCTTCAAGCTTAAATGTAAGCAGAAAAGTCAGTGGTCGTTCGAGTATCAGTTTTGATTTATCTTATACCGAAACTAATTTGCAAATAGATACAGAGTTTGAGCGTATCGACAGATATAGACGTTACGAAATCAGTTATCAGAAATCATTAAATAGCGCCTTGTCTTTTGATTTATCGTTAAGCTACTTAAACAGAGCTTCTGATAATGCATTATTCAATTACGAAGAAGGTCGCGTTAGCGCCAAAGTAACCAAAGGTTTTTAGCAGTATGTATGAAAATTACTATGGTTTTAAAGAAAGACCGTTCCAGTTAAGTCCAGATCCACGATTTTTTTTCGCTTCTAGCCATCATCAACGCGCTTTGTCTTACCTACAATATGGATTAGATCAAGGCGAAGGCTTTATTGTGGTAACTGGGCCAATTGGCACAGGAAAAACGACAATAGCCCGCAATTTATTAAATAACTTAGCGGATAAAAGCATTGTTGCCGCACAACTTGTAACCACTAAACTTAATCCTCAAGAATTACTCGAGTTAGTGGTGTCAGAGTTTAACATTTCTGTTGAAGGCAACAGTAAAGCCGACTTACTACAAGGTATTGAGAAGTTTCTAATTCAACTAAACCAACAAGGTAAACGTGCATTATTAATTGTTGATGAAGCGCAAAATCTACCTGGTGAGACCGTTGAAGAGTTACGTATGTTATCTAATTTTCAATTAGATAATAAACCTTTAATCCAGAGCTTTTTACTCGGACAGGAAGAACTTAAAGGTATTATACAAGCGCCAAATATGGAGCAATTTCGTCAACGAATTATCGCCTCTGCGCATTTAAAACCTTTATCTAAAGAAGAAGTTAAGAAGTATATTAACCATAGGCTACATCAAGCGGGCTGTAATAAAGAAGATTTATTTTCTGATGCTGCATTTGATCTTATTCATGAGAAAACATTAGGTGTGCCACGTAAGATTAATATTTTTGTTGATCGGCTACTCTTGTTTGGTTTTTTAGAAGAGCTAAACAGTATAAATTCGGCTGCGATCAATGAAGTAGCACAAGAGATGGAAGTTGAGTTAACCGGTTCATTAAATGCCGCTGAATTAACCAGCACTGAACCAAATCAAGTTGTGGTAAATTCTGCTGAAAAAGTTGAGAGCATTAAAGAAGTATTACGAGAAGTAGAAGAAATATTAGAAAGTAATATTAAGCAAAAAATTAAAATGGCACGTTATGTTGATAAGATGCTTAAACATAAAAGTCGCATTTACACTGATACAGATGATAAAAGCGAACAATAACACCTAACTTTCCTTGTATCCCTGCTTTACAGTAGGGATTATCTTTATAATTTATATTTACGTAACCTGAGATCTGTTTAAGCCGTGTGTTTTAAATGGCCATCAGAGCAAATTCACTCGGTGATAATTTAATACATGGCTTTTGTTCTTTTAGACAATAAGCCACTATGCCAGAAATAACATTCAGCA
>Ga0209302_10000158_pt1 | contig 42418 bp, 52 predicted proteins | sample ArcOceMetagenome_2_FD_187445 | JGI IMG/M metagenome (GOLD analysis project Ga0209302, IMG submission 187445) | Marine eukaryotic phytoplankton communities from Arctic Ocean - Arctic Ocean ARC135M Metagenome (SPAdes) (version 2) | ecosystem: Environmental > Aquatic > Marine > Oceanic | place...
CTATCTAAATAAAATCCACCGGGAACACCATTAAAAACAAAACTATGTTTGACAAGATGACTAATATCTTTACCATTAGAATCAATACATTTAATTTTCACACTACCATATTTGACTCTAGTAAAAGATTCAAATCGCTTTGTCCTTTTTAATGATTTTGTGGGTGTTCTATCGCCAAACTTCCATCTCCATAATTTTTTAAACCATGAATTACTAGACATTTTTATAATTGTTTTTTCAAAATTATGAAAAAAACAAATCAATTTTTATAATTTTTCAACCATAAAAAATTAACGTCTATTTTTGTTTTTTCTTTTACCTCTATTTGTTTTGTTTTTTCTTTTACCTCTATTTGTTTTGTTTTTTCTTTTACCTCTATTTGTTTTGTTTTTTCTTTTACCTCTATTTGTTTTGTTTTTTCTCATACCTTTATTCTTTGAAACGCGTTTATTCTTTGAAGATTTTCGGCGACCACCAACTAATCCAGCATTTTTAGCACAATTTGTCATTATATAATATATAAATATTTAAAAAATTGAAAAATAAAATAAATAACAATATAATAACAATAACAACAACAAATACCAAAGAAAAAAATAACAAAATAATGTCGTGTAGTAAATGCAAAGAAACTGAACATAACGCGAGAACATGCGATTTAAAAACCCCTAAATTACCTTTAAGTAATAAACAACGCAAGTTAAATTGGAATAACGCTTTAAAAAATGAACAATGTAGAAAAATAAAATCCCAAAATAATCAAATTAAGAAACAAGAAAACCGAATAAATTTATATAAAAAAAAGACAGAAGAGCAAAATAAAAAAATAAAAGAACTTGAAAACTTAATAAAATCAATCAAAGATAAAAAGGAAAACTCCGAAATTTGCGCGGTATGTTATGGGCGATGTGAAAATGATGAAAAACACAAAACAGAGTGTGGTCATGTATTTCATCTGGGTTGTCTAATGCCGTGGATAAAAAACAACAATACATGTCCATGTTGTAGGGATGAATTATACAAAAAAACGAATAATTTGAGCATAGAAGAAATTCAAAATATATCCACAGGTGTAATTTCATTTAACTTAGATATTAATATAGAAGATCCAATGACAACAAATACAATGTTGCAACACGGAACTCTGTTTAATTTGGGAGATGAAATAGGTAGACAAATATTGGAATCGTTAACAGATGAATCGATGGGATGGGAACCAATGGTCGAGACATATGAGTCAAGCGATGACGAAGAGTCAAATCACTGGGAAGAACAGGACCCAGAAACGGACCCAGAAACGGACCCAGAAACGGACCCAGAACCCGTAATAGGTGAATGGGAATCTCCACTACTTAACGAAATGGAAGAAGACATTATCTTGACACCGTCACCATTTACTTATGAAAGGGTATTGGGTTTATTCCGAGTAAACGAAGGGTTTTCATTCATGAACATCGATTATGGTATATTCAGAAACCACTTTAATGTAATGAGGGAAATGAGAAGCCGCAATTCATTCAGAAATGCATGGTTTAAAATAAATAACGAAGGAGTGCGCGTATAATTAAATCAGTATAAAAATATTACTACCATATTAAGTAACAATAATATCCAAAATAATAATATCCAAAATAATAATATCCAAAACAATATAAAGAAAAAACAACAATATAATTTGTAAGCAATGGTATAACAAGGTAAGTGACTAATCTCGTTTAGCTCAGTCGGTAGAGCATCGGTCTTATGAGCCGAAGGTCAAGGGTTCAAATCCCTTATCGAGAATTGGGAGTGACGTTATTTTTTTTCCCCGTGGCGCAATGGATAGCGCGTTCGACTTCTAATCGAAAGGTTGTGGGTTCGAGTCCCATCGGGGAAAAAATATGGGAGTAAGCCTGGATGCCCGAGTTGGTCCAAGGGGGTCGACTTAAGATCGACTGTGTTCGCACGCGGGGGTTCAAATCCCCCTCCAGGCAGGAGTTTGACAGACACTCATTCAAAAATGTCCAGAACAAGATGCAATCGTTGTTCAAATTGTGAAGTTGGCATCTGGCGACCACAGATGTTTATAGAGAATTACTGGGACTATAATGGATAAGGGTTATTAATAATAGGAAGGAAAGTAAATTTATAAATGGGAGAGGATAATATGTTATCTCTTGCTTTGTTAGCTCAGTTGGTTAGAGCGCACGACTGTTAATCGTGAGGTCACTGGTTCGACCCCAGTACGAAGCGTATTTTAATTTTTAATACAATTAAAAATTAAAAAACTTTTTTCCACTCACACCACTTACACCACTCACACCAACTAAGGTACCTCAGAATTGGGAGAAGGTGTATCCAAATCAATCCAATCAGCATCACCAGGCATAGCCCATTCATTGTCCGGAATATCATCACTCACCAAATCAGGCATATCATCTTCATCATCACTCACCAAATCAGGCATATCATCATAAAGTTCAGAATCATCATTTACCCCATAACCATAATTTTCTTCTGGTATATTTATCTGAAGAGAATTTTGAATTTCCAAATCCTGGACTTGCCAAAAATATTGATTATAACTCATTTTGTATATTTACAACAAAAATAGACATTTAGAATATGTTCAATTTTTAAATCTTTGAATCTTTGTTTAAATAAATATAAATCTTTGATATATATATATACTAATGTCAGCAACAGCAACAGCAGCCACTAAAACACCGGAACCCAAAGCAGAAGTGAAAAAACAAGCACCAAAACCCAAAGCAGCAGTACCCAAAGCACCCAAAGTGGAAGTACCTAAAGCCAAGGAATCAAGTCAACCACCAGCTGCACCAGTCGCTGCAAAAACAAATAAATTATCTGCCTTTCTCAAAAAGTCTTCAACTGCCGAAGAAACTACAGCTACAGAAACCAAAGTCGAAGCACCCAAAGTCGAAGCACCCAAAGTCGAAGCACCCAAAGTCGAAGCACCCAAAGTCGAAGCAAAACCAGACGCCAAACAAGACGCCAAACAAGCAGACGCCAAACCAACGGCAGTGGTCAAACCAACGACAGTGGTCAATAACTCAGAAGGAACAGAGGAAACAGAAAATAAAAACATAAAATTAGATCCAGGAGAAGACTTTAAATTATTAGAAGACTGCGCAATATTACTAGCATTACATGATGGAGATAATCTTGCAGATGATTTTGCAGATAATTTTGAAGTTTGGTTTGAAAATATAAAAACAAAGAAAACAAACGAAATAATGGATGAATTAGGTCATAATTACCATAGCGATAAAGGGGTTAGTAAAAGGGCATTAAAAGTTGCAGTAAATAAACTAAAAGATAATCATAAAAAAATTTTTAAAGAAAACAAAAAAATAATTAAAGATAAAAAAAACGAAATAAGAAAAAGAGAAAATTTTGTAAAAAGAGGATTAGAAATATTTGGAAGATCGGGATTTATGAAAAGAACCGATGAGCTAATGGACAAGGTTGTCAATGATTATATTGCATGGCTTGTAGAATTTAACCAGGATGATTTGATAGAGAAGGAAAAAAAATTACAAAAAAGAAAGCAAGAAAAATTAAACAATAAGAGAAAAACAGAAGAAGCAGCTGCAGAAGAAGCTGCAGAAGAAGCTGCAAAAGCAGCAAAAAAAGAAATAATGGTCAAAGAAATTGTGAATCGTAAATTGGAAGAATTAAGGTCGGGTGGATCGCCAAAAGACATTCCTTTCGTCGGTGGCGGATGGTTTACTTCCACCGATACACGATTCATTTATATTCAACTGTCAAAAAAAAGAGATTTATATTTTCACGTTGTAAAAAATCATAAACTTATTTACTTTGACTCTAACACTTTGGATGGGAAGGAGAAGGAATGGATTAAACGAAGACAAAAACTCATTGACTTTATTTCATATTTAGAACATTATGTTAGTAAGGCAGTAGAAACAATGCAAGAAAGTTTGGGTGTACCAGTAGGTGAAACTCCAACCGGAGGTAGAAAAAAAACAAGTAAAATCCATATATATTTGGGAACAAAACCACCAAAAAAGAAAAAAACACGAAGGAAACATAAAAGGAAACCCAAAAAGAAACCCAAAAGGAAACCTAAAAAGAAACCCAAAAAGAAACCTAAAAGAAAAAAGGGGGTAAGGGGGAAATCTCCCCCTACAAAGAAAAGAAACAAAAAGAAATTGAATAATAAAAACAAAAAAACAAGAAGAAAGAAACAAAAATAATGTATCCAGCAAACTTTGTCCATCCAACAAAATCCTTAATAGTTATAAACAAATTGTTAGGACCAATGGATGTATTAAATATCATAAAATCATATATATATTATGACGTAGAATCGCTAAATTTTGCAAAGAAGATAACAAAAAAAAATGAAAAACTAACAAATAAAATAAAAGATTCAAAGAAAATAACATGTTCACCAACCGGGTATTGGAGTTTACATTTAAAACCCAAATATAAACAAAAAGCCCAATTTCAAGGATATAATTGTAATATATGTGGGGAATACACATTGGTGTTATGGAAAAAATATAAAAATATTAATAGTTCATTACCAATATGTTTTTGTAGTGACGAGGACTAATGTACAATAGCAGCAATAAGGGAGCGTGCTTTAGCTAGATGTGCATCTTCTTTAATAGCATTAAATCTATATTTTTTTTTATTTTTACGATATGATATATTTTTCAATCTTTTTTTTGATTTTTTAATATTATCGAGCATAATATGTTCAAAGTCGACCCATTTACCATATTTCCAATAACCCCATTTAGAACTACCGGTAACCACTCCTCTACACATTGGACAAGTATTATCTTTCATTTTTTTACAACAATCGACACATATAGCATGATTACACTTAGATATAATAGAAAAAGAAGAACAAACAACATCTAAACAAATAGGACATTCAATTTTAGTACTGTCATTTTCCAAACTTTGATATGAAACTTTTGATTTCATAGAATCTTCAAAACTTTGAAAGTAAATACACAATCCATTTTTAAACTCATGCGACATCTTATAAATATATGTTATAAAAGTAAAAATATTATCAATTTTATACACAATATCTAGAGACATGGTGCGTAAAAGCAATTGAATTTTCATAATAAAAAAATTTATGAACTTTAGAATAAAATATAATATTATTATATAATTATGGCAGGTAAAGGTTCAATGATGAAGCAAGTAAATAAAGTCGCAAAAAGCGAACTTTTCTATTATTTAATATTGGCGGCATCGGCACTCCAAATATACAAGATTTTCATGGATAAATCCGTGTACTGTCTTGGTATGTTTGCTTTAGCAGCGGTTGTAGCATGTCAGTTCACAAAGAATCAATCGGTATGTTTATTGGCTGGTTTAGTAGTAACTAACTTTGTAGTTGGTTGTAGTAAAATTATGTAAAAAATTTTTATTTATAAATCAAATAAATAAAAATAATATATTATATAGACAAATGTCATTTACATCAAAACAAGTGGTAAAAAAATTACCATTAAAATTTAATTTAATAAATAAGCTAACACATAGTAATTATTTTTTATACGGTATATTATTCTTATCAATATTAAGATTGATAAAGTTCTATAAAGAAAATAATGTATTATGTTTAGGAATATTTATAGTATTTATACTTTTATTTGTAAATAAAAAAAGTCTGGGTATAAAAACAAACTTGGGGAAAAAGATGGAAATGTCAATCGGATTATTAACATGTGTTTGTATAACAACACTTTTATGTTATAGAAAAAGTTTAATAGAAGGAAACACTGGATCAAAATCAGAAGAAGACGACGAACAAAGTGGTATGTCAAACAAAAAAAATAATGCATATGACCAAGGAAAATCAAAGTGTGAGGAAATATTCAAAAAACCAAATGAAACAAAAGAAGAATTGGAATTAGTAATAGACACATGTAAAGAGGATATTGAAAAATTAGAAAAAAAAGAAAAAACATCTATTGGAGAAATGAAAACAGCTGTCAAAAAAAAAATAAAAGAACTGGAAAAATTAAAGATACAATTAGAAAACAAGAAAAAATTATTAGATGTTAAAATAAAAAAAGAAAAAATGTTAGAAAAAACATCTTTTTTAATAAGCCCTCCAGAATTAATGACGGGGGGTAATAGACCAATACCTGCCGAAGACTATTTAAACCCTTTATTAAAAGAAAAAAAAGACAAAAATTTAGAATCAGTAACAAGTATGATAGAAATAACAAAGATAAAACACGATAAAAAAATACCAGAAGTAGCATTTGAAGAAAAGGGAAAAATCATTTCAAATAATGAAGCAAATATAGGAGCAAGTAATTATTAATTTCTTCTTTAATTAGTGTTTTCTGTGATGATAATCATGGTGTTTTTTCATTATTTTATATTTTTTTGAATAGGAATTTTTTCTCTTTTTTCTCTTTGTACCCTTTCCATTTGTTTTCATATTACCCTTTCTCTTTTTTCTCTTAGTACCCTTTCTCTTTTTTCTCTTAGTACCCTTTCTCTTAGTTCTCTTTTTATTTGTTTTCCGAATACCCTTTTTATTTGTTTTCCGATTACCCTTTTTATTTGTTTTCCGATTACCCTTTCTCCCACCTGTCTTACCTCCTGCTCCACTTTGCAAATTTTTCAGATTGTAGCTAATTGAAGCTGTTGCTTTGTCGAACGCCTTATTTACATTTTTTAAAGTATCGTTTTGTATTTGCTTAGCCTGTTCAAAAGCCTGTTCCTTTATTCTTTTCGCTTTTATTGCCGAATTTGATAATTCTGTTTCCAATTTATTTTGAACTACGCCGACGGCACTGGTAATGGATTTAATTTGTTCATTAAACAATGTACTAGTAGAAGAATCCGTAGGAGAAGTAGTAGTAGAAGAATTAGTAGTAGAAGAATCCGTAGTAGAAGAATCCGTAGGAGAATCCGTAGTAGAAGAATCCGTAGTAGAAGAATCCGTAGTAGAAGAATCCGTAGTAGAAACCGTAGTAGAAGAATCCGTAGTAGAAGAATCCGTAGAAGAATCCGTAGTAGAAGAATCCGTAGGAGAAACCGTAGTAGAAGAATCCGTAGTAGAAGAAACTGCTGTATCAATAAGAGGGTCGATAGTAGTCATATCAATACCCTTACATTCTTTTAAACATTTTTTACAATCACAATCCATAACATGTGTTTGTTTATTCTTTTTACACATACCTAATCTTTTCCTCCACCAAGAACATTCTTCATGTTGTTCTTTTGTAATAGAACTAGGCTTAGGACAAGAACCCAACCCCAACGCTCTTTGAAAATACGAACAATTATTTTCTTTTTCTTTTACAATATTTTTTTTTTCAATATTATCAATATTACTAAAAAGACCGGACATATATATAATATAAACAATATAATTAAACGTCTAAATTATGTAGAAACAAAATTTTTATCAAAATAACAAACTTCCGCATCATTTCTTTTATCTAAAATAGTGTTTATATTATCAATTTTACTAGAATTATCTAATAAATCATAAACATAAAATACAATTAAAAAAACGGAGGAAAAAGTTGTAAATAAAATAATAGCGGATCCTCCTGAACAAACAATAATAACAGTTGTAATAGTAATACTACTATATAAAGTAATAAATGAACAATTACTTTTATTTTGACAATCTAGATGATTTTTCTTATCATTTAGATATAAATTTGATTTTCGTTTTAAATAATTATAATTAATTTTATTTCTTTTATCACAACAACAGTGAGATTTTTTGGAAAATAAAGAACCCATAATATATAACAATATAAATTATCTCAAAGTGGAAGAAAAATATGAATGTGTCCTGTTAAAAATGGGTCTAGTATGTCCGGCTCTTAAAACAATATTATTAGAAATATCTTGAACATTAGAAACCATATTGTTGGTATAATCAATAACATGATTACCAATATTATCTATTTTTTTGGACATATGAAATAACTGAGAAGAAATATTTTGATTTTCTTTTTTTATTTCATAAATTTGTTTTGTAAGTAAAAAATTTTGTGAAAACAAACTTGGGTTCATATATAACTAATTTTAAAATTTTTAAGTAAAAATACAACAATCAATAAAAACATAAAAGCAATAATAAAAAATTGAAGTAAAATATTATCAATTATAATAAAAATACTTAAGGATTATATAATATATTAATATAAAATGGCCCAAGTTCAATACCAAGAAAATCAAGTAATGATTAACGACATGTTTTATGAATCGCACGCATCACTAATTGAGAGAGTGTGTATAGCATTAAATAGTGTAGATAAGATTGACGAATTAAAAACAATGTTATTGGGAGAAAGGATGAAAATGAAATTTAAAAAGGACCCAAATAAACCAAAGAAACCTAAATCAGGTTTCTTGTTTTTCTGCGATGAAGTACGTGGTAAAATTATCGAAACTCATAGAAAAGAGAACGGAAAGGTTATTATTGGTGATGTAGCAAAAGAATTGGGAAAACGTTGGAAAAAGCTAACAAACAGTAATAAAAATAAATATACAGAGATGAAAGAAAACGATAAAAAAAGATATGCACAACAGATGGAGAATTACAATACAAATTTGTATTCAATGAATTAATCTCCTCCTTTTTATAATTAAACGGTTCATCCAACATTTTTTATTGGTAGAAGGGGCTTCCCAATTAAATATTTTTATTAAAAAATATTTAATGATAATAAAACAATAATAGTATTAATGAGTACAAAAGAAATACAAACTTGTAGTATCTGTTATGGAGAATTAACAACAAAAAACTTAGTTATGTCATCATGTAATCATACATATTGTAACACATGTTTTTTCAGATGGTTAAGAACAAATAACACCTGCGCGATGTGTAGAAAAGATTTTTTAAATGATGATTTGCAACGTGATACGTTATCAAATTTATCAATAGAGTTAGTGGATTTACATGAAAGAAGTACAGAATTAATGAAAAAAAACGTAAATTTAATAAAAGAAACTAGAAGGTTGGATAAAGTTTTATACGAAAAATCCCAAGAACTATCAAAAAAAATAAATTTAGATTCAAAATATAATAAAAAAATACAAGAAAGCCTTTATAATTTGAAGGAATTGGGTATAAAAAAAACAAATTTATTAAAAAAATTAAGAATATTAAAACTAAAAAAAATAAATGAAAAAGTAAAAAAATTAAGATTATCCGGTAAATTAATGTATTAATTGATCAACACCTGTTTTAATTCTACTATGAATATCTTTCAATTCATCGAGAGGTAATGGTTTTTTAGGGTCAAATGTATTCAAAAATCCACCACATATTCTCATTTGCTTTTTCATTTTATTAAGTTTATTCATAACAGTCATAATTTGAGAATTCATCTGTTTAACATTAACCCAATAACGATAATATCTTTGAATTTTAATAGCAGAAATAGACCTTCTAAATAAATACAGTCTCCAATATTTAATAATGGTATTAGCAGCAGTATTATATTTACCGTGAAAACTAAGATTAACATACGTACTTTTTTTAGTTAATTTTGAAATACTTTTTTGAATATTTTCTAAACTATTTCTAACTTCTTCTTTAAATTCTTCAAATTTAGAAAATCTTTCTTCATGCCATTTAAGAACGGTTAAAAGATTAGGACCATTAGGACCAATTTTTTGAGTAAAAATATCACGTTGGCTTTTATTTAAACCGGCTAATCTAGAAAAATCGGGTTGGTTTTTATAATCATCATTATTTCTCAAAGATGGATTATAGTTTTTACCATATGATTTTTTTCTATCAAAGTCAACATGTTCTCTTTTACTATCAATATTATATTTTTTAACCTTGGAATACCCAGCAATCTTCGGTTTCCACAAATCCTTTCTGGGTGGAGGGTCCCCTTCAGGATAAGAACCATCGTCCCTAATATTTTCTAAAACATCTCTCACCTTATCATCAGAAGCACCAGAAGAACCAGAAGCACCAGAAGAACCAGAAGAACTAGAAGAACCAGAAGCACCAGAAGAACCAGAACCAGCACTAGAACCAGCACTAGAACCAGCACTAGAACCAGCACTAGAACCAGCACTAGAACCAGCACCAGAAGCACCAGTAGTTTCATTGTTTTTTTTATTACGTCTTGATATAGAATTTTTAGAATGTGAATTTTTCACAATATTCCTATTAATATTTCTATTATTATTTCTATTTTTTTTCTTTTCCGAAATTTTTAAATTAACCTTGTTATTAGTGAGATTTTTTTTACTCAATGTGCTTTTTATAAGTTTATTCGCTAATTCAACGGCTTCAGGACTTTCAACAATACCTTCCATTGCAGGGCCTCTTGGTAATAATAATGAACCTTGTTCTACTTCTTCTTTACGAGACATTTATATAATAAAAAAAAATTAAAATGTTAATTATTACGAATATAAATTTTTGGTATTACTAAATGAAAAAATAGATTTACCTAATCTTTTATTAACAGCATTATGAAAATCAAAAGCCCATTTTTGAAGATCTAAATTATTTTTGACATATGAAATGGGATGTTGTGCTAAATATTGAATGTAATGGTTTCTACAATTCATACATGGAATTTTTTTTATATCAACATTAAAAAACCCATAAACTAAAATAGATAATTCCTGATTTTCGGAAATATCATCCTTAAGCTGGAATGTCATAGTATGAATAGTTGTCCAAATATTATTAAATGTTTTTTGAAATTTTTTTTTATTAGTAGAATCACAGTCGTAACACATTTTACCAAAGATACTAAAATAATAATGCAACCAATGTTTTTTATCTTGTAATAACTGGATAGACGACATTTACAGTAGTTTTATATAAAAAAACAGTAGTTTATATCATATAAAAAACAGTATTAAAGATAATACTTTAAATTAATTATTAAGGTAATATGTCAAGTCAACAAAGAAACAACAAAAGAAACAATCCCAGGAAAAAAAGAAAATATAAAAAATGGAAACAACCGAAAAAAGAAAGACCAAAATTTTGGAAAAGTGAATATGTAGTTGGTTCAAAAGAATGGGTTAATCAAGTATATCAACTGAAACCAAAGAGGAAAGTATCAAAAGAGACAAAACAAAGAGAAATAAAAGATTTTTTAAAAAGTTTATCACAAGAAGAATATGATTTATATATGAAAAATACACCAATCAAACCGAGTGTAAAAGAGAGGTACGTGGACCATCAAAATATGGCGGAAAGATTGGGATGGGTTTTTTTCCCAGAAACAAAAACATGGAATCACCCAACATATAAAAACAAAGAATTTAAGTCATTGGTTGAAGTAATGAATGGTTACAGGTATTATTCACCATATGCAGAAGACTCGGATGAAGACCCAAAAGGGTTAGCATTTAATTTCGAATTATCTTATTCAAATGAAATGCGCGTATATCAAAATATTTGGAAATTAGAAGACATTCATACAAGAAATGGTAAAAGAAGAGAAAGATTCAGAAAAAATAAATTATAACTTATTAATTAAACAATTTAATTAATAAATAATACATACAATCAATGCAATTAAACATAAGTTTATACGAAGAAACCTTAAACATAATTTTATATTATGAAAATAAAGTTGCAAAAAAAGAAAAAATCGAAAACTTAAAATCAAAAAAGGTTATTAAACTTATGGAAAAAACCGTAAAAATATATAAAGAAACAAATGCAATGTTGCGGTGGAATTTAATTAAAAAAGAAATCCACGAAATACAAGAAGAAAAAAATAATGTAATAAACAAGTTAATGACAGTTATTCAATTATATGTAGATAAAGAAAGTCATGAAAAAACCAAAAAAAAAGGAACAAAACTTTTATTTTGACAATCCTTTGTAAAGTTTGGAAGTCCAAACAAGACCCATAAAATAAATAGGTAATGAAATATATAAATTTTTATTATATGGAAATTTTTTGAAAGCCGAAGTCATATAATAACCAATTAACGGAATTCTAAAAAAACTATATAATACAAATTGAATTTTTTTCATAAATAATAAAAATGTCTTATTTTTTGTTTTAATCAAATAATAAACAAAGCAAGAAGGTAAATTAGAAATTTCTGCAAAAAGGAGCATTTTAAAGGTATAATGTTTAATTTCATCATCCATGAGTAAATTTATACCAGATGCATGATGGTATAATAAAACAAAATTTACGAGGTTCATTTTTTGATGTTTAATAATATACAAAGAATCATATATAAAATATCCAGAAGAATATACTTTGAGAAAATTCCAAAAGGTATTAAACAAATATTTATCATTGTTTTCCAAAACAAAATACAAAAAGGAAAAAAGGCAAAAACTGGAAGAATGTACAAAAGATGTACCATAATTAGCCATATTTTTATCTACCATTTTATTCAAAAACTTATGTGAAAAATTAAAAAAATTATATGAAAGATAGAATTGAAACAAAGAAAACGGATTAATTTTATCATAAATAGCAACAATATCATTTCCACAATTCCCGACAGTATTATCTTCCAAACATTTTTTCATATAATAAATTGATATAAAATATTTAAATCTATTATATAACAAAAGTATAATAATTATAACAAATGCAAAAACAAACAAGAATTTACGATCCAATTCATGGTTTTATAGAAATAACACCATTAATGAAACAATTGATTGACACTGAGGAATTTCAAAGATTGAGGGATTTAAAACAATTAGGTGCAACAAGTTTCGTATTTCCAAGTGCAAATCACACAAGATTCGAACATTCAATCGGAGTTAGTCATTTGGCCGGAAAAATGATAGAATCCATTAGAAAAAACAATCCAGAATTGAAAATAACAGATAGACAAATAGAATTAACAAGGATCTCGGGATTATTACATGATATTGGTCACGGACCGTATAGTCATTTATATGATGACCATATTAAAGACACAAAGGAAAAAGACCATGAAGAGAGAGGATGTAAATTAATCCGAAACATGGTTAAAAAGTATAATCTACCAATAAAAAAAGGAGAAATAACAGAAATTATATCTATGATAAATCCTACGGATACAAAAACAAAAAAGAAAACAAAAATTTGGAAATATCAAATAGTAGCAAATAAGGTGAATCAACTAGATGTTGACAAAATGGATTATATTCAAAGAGATTGTTTCTATTTAGGTATGAAATGTAGTGGCGAATATTCCAGATTAATGAAAGATGTATGTGTAATTACTGTAGGAAATACAAAGCAAATAGCGTGGTCAATAAAATTACAATACGATATTTTCCATTTATTTTCAACAAGATACAGACTGCATAAAACAGTATATAATCATCCAAAGGTAAAAGCCTATGAGTATATTATTATAGAAATATTGCAAAATCTTAAAAAAAATATGGGAGGCAATGATATATCAAGAACAACCGATTCAATTATTTATTGTGAAATGGTAAAAAACCTCCGAAGAAAATTATACACCAGACAACATCCAAAATTTATTGGTGAATTTCTATTTACAAATCCCCAAACTCTAAAAAAGAAAGAAAAAATCACAAATACATTAATAGAAATGAATGAAAAAACACCAAATTTAATGTATCAGGAATTAGAAATAGGATTTGCAGGGTCAAAATCAGAAAACCCACTCAAAAACATTAATTATTATAACGATGATTCAGATAGATTTGGATTCAAAATTAAACCCGAATTACAAAGTTTTATTATACCAATCAATTTCAGCGAAAAACTAATCAGAATATATTGTTTAAATAGAAACAAAGAACACGTTGATGAAGTCTATAAAAATTATTCACAAATATCCAAAATATATAACAGTTAATTAAAGTTTAATAAATTGAATAAATAATTTTTTTATTATTTTTTATTATAAAATAATAAAAATGAGTAATAAACAAGCAGCAGCACCAGTAGCACCAGTAGCACCACCACCTGCACCACCGGCAACACCAACCACAAAAAGCTTCATAGATTCTCTGTCACAAAAAGAGAGAAAAGCATATACAATAGCTGAAAATTTCCTAGAAACATCATTCGACTTGAAAAAAAGTATAGGATTCAAAAAATGGTGGGCAACAAAATCCACATAAAAAATCTTCTTAAAACTTATATAATCGCTCAACAACAATAGAAAATGAGTAATCAATACCATTTAAATCGATAGTCTTACCAAAATGGTCTAATAAACTAAACCTAAGTTTTTCTAAAGTAATTGGACCAAAGTAGTTTCTTTTTAAAAATAAATGTTTATTCCCATCGTCTTTGCTTCTAGCCTTAGCCAATATATTTTTTGACACAAAATTATTAACAAAAGCAAAAATATTATTATCAACAGATTGTTTAAAATCATCCACAGACAAATAAAAATATTTGTGAAAATCGATATCAGCAGCATATGTAGATTCTACTTCATGAACACTACCTACAACTCTTGAAGTAATTTCAATTTGCCTAAATCCCAATATATAACCTAAGTTAATAGCACCGGAAACGGGATTAAAAGTAATATCAAAGGTTGTAGAATTACTAAATTTTGTTCTACCAGTTTTTTCATCAATGGTACAAGAAAAACCCGAACCCACTTTAGTAGTTATAGCAGCGGCCAATTGACTTTTAGTATATTTACCATCATCAATAATAACAGTTCCTATGTTAGAAATAACAAAAGTATTATTGTTGTAATGAGATGAAATATTGTATAAAAAATTGGGAAGTTCCAATGAATGAACTTTGACAGAAATAACATTTTCAAAAGTAACCGGAAATTTAAATGTATATTCGTTATCAACACATGTAATGTTTGGAGAAACAGAAGTATCAAATCTGGTATCAAAATTTATAATAGATTGAATGATATTTCTTTCAATGGGGTTAATAATACCAGGTTGGATTGGTTTTTCAACAAAGTTGGTAACATTTTTACCTTGTATATTTGTTTTTTTCAAATATTCAAATTCATCTTGTAAATCTTGCGTTAAAAGATTCTTGGTTTGTACTAAAAAGGACATAATATTTTCTTTCTTTGTTTCACTTAAATCGGCAACATTTAAAAGCTTATTTTTCAATCCATTTGTTTGTTCTGAAATTTCTTGTTCACTGTAGGGAATTTTAAGGTCCAACATACCTCTTAATTCCTCAGTGGAATAATTTTTTATATTTAAATCAAATAGAAAATCACTCATTTATATATATTTTTGTTATTTTTTTATTATATTTCTATCGTAATAAACAATTAAACAATAAACTCACAATTCATCTAAAGCTTCATTCGCAAGTTGGTCAGCCCTTTTATTCAAATGTCTCCGCACATGGTTAAATGTTAAATGTTCAAAAATATGTCCCTTTTTAAAGAAATCCCCTTTGGGATGTAGTAAATCTTGTATTTCATCATAAATTTTCTTCATATTTTCATGTTTAACTTTCCAATTACCATTGAGCTGTTCAACAACTAATTTAGAGTCACCATAAATATCTACCTTTTTGATGTCATTTTCTATACAAATCTTCAACCCCATTAAAACTCCCATATACTCGGCAACATTATTAGAAAACCTCCCAATAGCTTTATTATAAGTCAATACTTCTTTGCCATTTGAATCATAAATAACCCCACCAAAAGACGCGGGACCCGGATTACCTCTACTAGCACCATCAAAATACAATTTATACATTACTAAATATTATACCTTAAACTTTATACCTTAAACTTTTTACTTTTTTATTCAATTTTATTGTTTAGTTCATTTTTTATTATAGTTAAAATTATAATAAAAAAATTATTTAACGTCTTCTAGAACTTCTTCCACTTCTTTTTCCTCTTCTTTTTACGCTTCTTTTTCCTCTACGTCTTCCACCTTTTTTACTTTTTTTTACTTTTTTTTTACTTTTTTTTCCTAAACTTTTTCTTCTTTTCCTTTTAGCACTCTTTTTTTTCTTTTTTATACCCTTTCCTTCATCGTCAGAAAAAGAAATACTACCTACCTTTAAAGCACCCTTTTTTAAACCAAACCTTTTTTCTTCTACTCTACAAGCAGTTTCGAGTTGTTTTTTAATACCATTTCTATAACTTTCTATTTCTTCTTCTTCCGTTGGTGTTGGAGATCTAGACTCGGGCGAGGGAGGTGGGGGTGTAACTAATAACAAATCTATTTTATCGTTTAGTTCCTTTGTACTTAATTCTTCAATATTGCCCAAATTTTTAATTATTATATTAACGGTGTTAATAAATGTAACAGCTTCTATTCTTTCTATATTTTTTTCTTTTTTTATTTTATTTTTATCTTTTCGTACTATTGGATTTTTAATGTATTTTAGGATTTCTTCTCTAGTTGGTTTAACCATATATAATAATATAAGATTATATTATATATAATGACCCTCTTGGAAAAATGTGATAATATAAATTTTTTTTTGAAATATATCACACCCGGCGCCGAGATTAATATCGATGAAATAACAATAATAATTGAAAAGGATAGTCTCAAAAAAGCAAAAAAGTATTTAGAGGACAAAATGTTTGAAATATATGAGTCGCAAGAAATAATAATATCTAATCCTCTTCTTCAACAGACAAGATTTTTTTTAGATTCATTTGGAAGTTTCAAAAGCTATGTTGAAACGAACACGCCTAGAGAAACCGGTATTTTTAAGTTTGAAGCAGCTAATTTTCAGTATGACGAAAATGATATTATCAATAATGATGAAATTAATGACATCATAGCCGGCGCAGATGAATATATAAAAAAATATTTGAATAAAGATGTGTATGAAACAATTACAGAAAGTATAAAAAAAAATACAGACCCCCCATTACCATTATTTGCAATTCAATTAACAAGTAAGGTAAGTATAATTTTCTTTAAAATAGGAAACATAGACCAACAAGACCAACAAGACCAACCAGACCAACCAGACCAACCAGACATAATATTTTTATGTTTTGATGGTAAGGTAGGTGCGAGGAGAGATTATTTGAAAAAGATGACATTATTATCAAAAGAAAGGTTTCGTGATGAGGTTGTAACAAATTTAATATCCGGATTAGAACCGGCACGACAAAATGTAAGTTGGGACTTTTTAGAAAGGAAAGGTGTCAACAAAAAGTTATACCTGGGAATGAAATTCGATGATAAGTCCAACATTACGAAATGGCTGACATATATGTTTTTGGATAAAATGCATGATATAAGAGACCCGAGCAGAATAACATGGCACAATAGTTATTCGCATATTATACGTTTTAGTTTAATGGGAACGTTACTTAAGGGAAAATCATTTGATGATATACCTTATTTTAAGAAAGAGGGAAGTGGAGAGGAAGTATATCTACTCAAATCAATAAGTCCACCAGATTCAACAAACCCAGATACAATGCATAAATTTTTGTTTGATTGGGCTGTTTCTAAAAATAAGTTTAATTTAATGATAGGCGATGACGAAATAGGACAAATGGAATTAAGTAGACCTGATATTGTAGAAACAAGAGTTCCTTTTGGTTCAACGGATACAAGTTTATTATCTAATTTTGACCCTGGAAAAATTCATATAATTAGAGGATTAGAAAATGATGTGGCGAGTAATCCAGGAGGGTATCAAGGTTTCTATGAACATGTATTAAAACAGAAACTTACTTATAGAAATAATATACTTCCGAATAAAGCGTTGACCAATGTTTCAGAATCATATCCAGGTATTTTTTGGGACATGTCAAAAAATTTTGTATTAGATAGTACAAAAAAGGGGAGGGTATCGGAAAAATTTGGCTGCTCGAATAAAGGCGCGAAAGCAGAACGTTGTTCAAGAGGACCATTAAGTGGTATTTGGGATCCATCTATCTATGTTTCCCCCGAAAGACCCGAATTTTTATCATTATCAATATACGACCCAGAAGATGTATATATAAGTCCATTTATATATCCTTTATTTTGCTTACCTAAGAGAGAAGATGGTGGAGGAGGAGGTTGGATTTTTATAAGAACACAAAAAAAAGGTTTAAAATCATCTGAAATACAAACACAAAGGGATTATTTCAAAAATGCTCAAAATGAAAGTAACCCTATACCTATACGAAAATCCATGGAAGATTCAGCAACTGGAGCTCAACAATATTCTTCCAAAAAAGCAGAAAGTGAAAAAAAAGATGATGGTGAGGTAGAAGGAGATAGAACCTTTAAAGTTGAAATAATTCCTGGGAAAGGAAAAGCAATTTATCCATGGTATGCTGCTTCAGCAACATTTTATTATTTCAATAATGAATTTGATTTAAAATCCTGTTATGAAGAATTAACAAAAATAGCAAATGGGGAGGAAGTAATAAACCAACCAGAAGAAGAAAAACAAGAACAAGCTAACGAACCCAACAAACCAATTTTTATGGGGACAATATATCAAACAGTAAAAACACCTGGTGTAGCAGCACTATTTGAAATGATAAAAAAAATAACAATTATAATTCCACCTCTTGACGCTGTAAATATATTAAAATTATTTTCAGAAAATGATACTAGAAGAGTACCTATAGCAGATACAGCGTTTAATTTAATTTATCAATTAAAATTACTAATAGGTGCATTTGTTCATATTTCTGGAAATAAACAAATGGGAAATATAACAAGTATGCATGAAGAGGATCCTAATAAAAGAAAATATGCAGATTGGGAAGCAAATCCAACGGGATTAATAGATAGTGTTGTATTATCAACAAAAACAGTAGGTGATATATCTAGAACAGCAGAATCACTAGAAACACAGTCAATAACTGTAACATTAGATGGATTTTTAAGAGATATGATAATTTACATATTTGATCGTAGCGTATTATATGATTTTTCTAGAATAATACAATTTTATGAACCAAACGCTAATGTACCAAAAACAACTACAATTGAAGAAGAAGAAGAAGAAAAAAAAAAAGCCCTCGCTATCTGGCAAGACAAATTGATCGAAAAATTCAAAGATTTTGACGAAATAAAAAAAATTACTTTCACTATTGAGGATTTAAATGTAGCTAATTTAGATTTGTGGAATCCACTCGGAAGGGAAAAATATATATGTTTTAAACGAAAAGAAGGACCTTTGCTTACCCAACATGTATTATATTTACAATACTTTACATTAATAATTTTTCATGTATATCAGTTGACCAACAATACATATAACTTAATTAATCCAAGTTGGGAGAAAAGGAACGTTGGAGACGAAAGGAACGTTGGAGACGAAAGGAACGTTGGAGACGAAACGAACGAATTTAAAAAAAATGTAGAAACATACTACCCTATTTTAAAGAAAAGGCTATCAGCTCCAAATGCACATTATGATTTAAAAATACGTAGAGCTTATTCAAGTTTTATAAATAGCGTATTTTCTACTAATTATGGTTTTAAATTTCCGGAACATGATGCCTATAATTTAGAATTAGATGACATTCCCTCAAAAAATTCAAACGAAAATTTACTTAATTTGAGTAATGAAATAATTGATTTATTGTCTAGATTAAATTTACCTACAGAACATAAGGAATTTTTAGGTTTTACAGAAAAAAAAATAACTTATAAACCAGAATCAGATTTATTAAAAATGAAAGGAATTTTATATATAGATGACAACGCAAAAAAAGAATTAAAAATTTGGAAGAAATATTACTCCCATATTTTTAGTTTGTTGGAGGGGGAAAAAACTTTAAAAGAGCTAATGTTGAATACATCTAATACACAATCTGAAAAAAAAGAAGACGCACCACCACCGCCCTCAACATCAACCAGAACACCACCACCATCAACAACATCAACCACAACATCAACCACAACATTAACAACAACATCTACAACACCATCTACCACAACAACACCACGGAACCATTTTTTTTTCTTAATTAAAGAAAGAAATAAATCCGATTTTTACAAACTACTAAAAAAACATACTACAGAATGGAAAAAAATAGAGAAAAAAATATTCTTGGATAATAAAATACCATTCATTAAATGGTATTCTCCAACTGCTCAAAAAGCAGTTCCACAAGATAAACATTGGGAATTTATTATGAATAATATAATAGAATTCAATATGACACGTTTGGGAGGTGGAAAAATTCAAAAAGGAGGAGGACTAGAAGAAATAAATGAACTCGTTGAAGAATTAAGAAATATAACTGATTTTGATTACCAATTATTGAAAGATATACAAGATATGGAATTGAAGTTGGAAAATTCAGGTGGAAGTAAAAAAGAAAGAAGAAAGGAAAGAAAAATAGAAACAAATAAATTAAAAGAAGAAATACCAGAAAAATTTAATTTTAATATGAAAATATACAGATTTTTAAAAGACCCTGATAAAGTTATGCTTAAATATTTTAAAAAAATAGAAAGTAAATTAAAAAGAATAGAATCTAAATCAATTGAATATTATGAAAATAAAAAGATTCCATTAGAGAAGATGTCTGAAAATAAAAAGATTCCATTAGAGAATATGTCTGTAAAAATGAAACAATTGATTGACCAATCGGTCAGGAATATATCACCTAGGAAAAAGAAACAACACGTGGTTCAGAAGGAAAAAACAGAAGAGGAAAAAGGTATTATTTTAAGTAGAAAAATGTTTTCAAGTGTAAATGAAAAAATGAAAAAAGTATGTAATTATGCTTTATTTGCAGAGGAGAAAAACCTCGGATATTTTGATGAAAGACTTGGAGAATTTACCGTGTTTTTCGATGAGTTAGATAAACATTTATCTTATTTAGATATTACTGATTTTGGTAATATGAGGAAAAATCATGCGCATGAATCATTATACCTTACAAAATTTTCTTTTGATAAAAATGGTAAAAAAGAATCTGTCACTAAAGATACGGCGAAAAAAATATTTGATGAGTTTTTTTTCAATAAAGAAGAAAAAGAAAGAAGAGGAGTGAAGAATAAAGAAGAACAATTGAAAAGTATACTAGAAAAATGTGATGATGAATGTTATTTAAGGTTATTATATCACATACAAAATTGGGAGAGTTATAATTTACCTTATGGAAATACTCCTATGTTTTGGTCATATAATCCAAGAGATTGGTTCGTAAGTGATAAATATAAAAATTGGGCGGAGCAGTATAATCATAACAGCAGTTATGGCATAACAAACCCGGGGACACCCTCTCAAAATGCTTTTGTGTTTTTTGCGGCATTAATAAATACTAAAGGAGAAGAAGACATACCAAATATTTTTGCTTTTCTTTTTAATGACAATAAGACGAGGAGTCAAAAACAACAACAACAACAACAACAACAACAACAACAACAACAACAACAGTACACACCAGAACAGGCGGAAAGGATAAGGAGAACTGCACACAAAACATTACTGTCAGGTGAACAAGTTAGCCTAAATTATCAAAAAGATTTAGAAAGGAATCATCCGAAAGATAGAGGCGGATCAAGAAAAATACGAAGAAAGAAAAAGCCAAAATTATCAAGAAGAAAAGCAATAAACAAAAAGTTAAAACTAACAATAAAAATAAGAAAACCAAGAAAAAGGAAAAATACAAGAAAAAGCAAATATTAAGTAAAACAAATATTAAGTAAAACAAATACAAAATATATTTTTTATTTTATAAAAAATATATAAAATCAATTACAAAACATATATATATAATGTTTGAAAATTTACTAGCAGGAGGATTAGCGGGAGCATTATCAAGAACATGTGTAGCGCCATTAGAATTATATAAAATCCAAAGTCAGGCAAACTACATACCGAATGCATCGTGGAGACAAGTAATAAAAAAAGAAGGAATGCGAAATTTGTGGAAAGGAAATTTCACAAACTGTGTAAGAATAGCACCTCAAATAGCAGTAAATTTCACAACATTTGAGTATATGAAATCAAATCTAGAAATAGAAAACAAAGACATAAAAAATCTAATGGCGGGTGCAACGGCAGGGTCAGTGTCAATGACAGCAATATATCCATTAGAAACAATAAGAACGCGATTATCATTGCAAACAAACAAGTCACATTATAACGGAATCTGGAATTGTTTTAGAACAATGAAACTAAGAGAAATGTATGGTGGATTAAGAACAAGTTTAATAGGTTTTACGCCTTACATGGCGTTAAATTTCGCATTATATCATAGATTAAAAGAAGCGTTAAATAAAAAAACAAAGTCGCATACTTCTCTAAATGAGACATCAATAAATCTATTATCGGGAGGTTTATCGGGTTTAGGAGCAGTAACAATAACTTATCCCACGGACCTAATAAGAAGACAATTACAATTGCAGGGTTTTGATCCAACAGTACCCAAATACGACGGTATATATGATTGTACAAAAAAAATCATAAAAACCCAAGGAATCCGCGGTTTATATAGGGGATTACTACCGTGTTATATAACAAATTTCCCGAAGTTTGCAATACAATTTTGGGCATTTGAATATTTCCAAAAACACTTTAATAATTTAAAAGAAATGGCACCATAATAATATCTAAGTAAAATATAATGGAAAACAAGCAATGGTATAAAAATCTAAAACGTTCAAAGTTAAGTCCACCGAGCTATGTATTTGGAATAGTATGGCCAATATTATATACTTTAATGTTTATATCGCTAATAATATTATGGACAAATAAAAAATGTTATCCATATTGCGAACCAATAACTTACTTTATGTTTCAATTATTTTTCAACATAACTTGGACAAATTTATTTTTCAACTTAAAAAAACCATTATGGGCATTTGTAGATTTATGTGCAACATTATTATTTACGATAATAACATATAAAAAGATGATGAAATTCAGCAAAACAGCCGCCTATTTATTAGTTCCTTATATACTTTGGTTAAGTTTCGCCTTTTACTTAAATGCCTTTATAGTTGTAAACAATTATAAGGAAACACTTTCTTGAAACTTTTTTAACTCAATAAGAGATTCTGTACTTTTATTATTTAAAACACTGTTACAAAGCATGAAAACGCCTTTACTAATAAAGCCAATTTTATTATCAATATTATGAAGTTTACCATTTAAACTTCCGAGCAATCCGTTGGATGTTTCTTGTTTTTTTTGAACATCTTTAATATCACCTCTAACATCTTTAATTCCGCCTTTGACATCCTTAATTTCACCATGAACATCTTTAATATTACCTCTAATATCTTTGATTTCTCCTTTAAGTTCATCGCTTTTTTGTCTAATTACAAGTTTAATATTTTTTTCACTAGTTTCAATATTATTTTGTAATTTATTTATTTTTTTGTAAACGGTACTTTTAAAATCTTCCAAAACACCACCTAAAACCAAAATTTTATCGGTAACATCATGTAATCCGGATTTAAATTGATTTCTGGTAACATAAAACCAATTACCAAAATCAATGTAATTAATTGCTACAATTCCTATACTTCCCAAAAAAAACAATCCTAGTTTCTTATTTTGAAAAGCACTATACTTTGCAGCAAAATCAGAAGCAAATCCAACTCCTGTAGATATTATACTGATAATACTGCTAACAGAAGCAGTACCAGAAGCACTATCGGAAGCAGCACTATCGGAAGCAGAAGCACTATCGGAAGCAGAAGCACTATCGGAAGCACCAACCAAAGAACCATCAAAAGCCCTAATGGAACTAAAATAAGAAGAAAAATCAATATCTTTTTGAATAAGTGTACCGATACCTAAACCGGAACCACCAATTAATGAATATTTGGACAGTATTTGGATAAGAGACATTATATAAGAGACATTATATTAATATTTAATATTTGGAACAATTAGAAAGTGTATCAGCATGTAAATTAATTTGTTTAGATAATTCGGAATGACAACGATAATGACGTAAGAATCCCATATAATTTTTAATATTGCTACATTTTGCATCACCTGAAGTAGTACTGATTTTATTAACATATCCTGTCGTAACTGTATCGGAAGGCTTACAATAACCAGCTTTGGCGGTTTTGGAAGCTAAATATCTTTGGTATGAGCCATGTTTGGACCTACCTGCAACAACACCATTTCCTTGTTTGGGAACAGTTTCTTCACTCATTTTCAAGATAGTTTGGTTGCGTTTAAACATAGTAAAATGACTGGAATCATTCATGTTATGATATTTGTTAAGTTCCTTTTCGTTTAAAGAAATAGCATTACATTTCCCAATATCATTGTGTGCAGTTTTGCACCCAATATTACGAGGTTGATCGATAGTTAAATATTTACCGCAAGACATATATAATATTACAATATTATTAAATTGAAGTTATAATATGAAATAAAAAGAAAACGAAAAAGAAAACGAAAAAAGAAACCGAAAAAAGAAACCGAAATGAAAAATTGTCATTTTTGTGATAAAAAATTTCACAGGGAAAAAAATTTTAAAAAACATTTGGTAAAATGTAGTGTACTAAATAATGTAAATTTGCTTAATACGGATGAATTATTGTTTGATTTATTGAAAAATCTACTAAAAACGAACGAAGGTTTAAAAACTCGTGTGGAAAAATTGGAAAAACAGGTAATAAAAGAAAATAAAAAACAAGAAATAGATATTTTGGAGTGGTTAAATGATAATAAACATACTAGAATAACGTTAAAGGAGTTTGTGGAAAATATGGAGATAGATAATGATACATTAGAATATGTTTATATAAATGGTTTGTTGGATGGTATTAAAAGGGTAATAAAAAAAGAAATAATAAAATACAAAGAAAAGGACGAAGTGGAACCAATAGCAAGTTTTGAGAAAAAAAAGGATACTATTTATGTAAAGGTGGAAACGGGGTGGAAATGTTTATCAATTGTAGAATTAAAGGATATATTGTGTAAGTTGCAAAGAAAGATGATGATAAGGTTTAAAAAGGAAAATAATTTGGATAAAATGACGGAAACACAGATGGTTAAATATAATAAGAGATTTATGAAACTTTGCGATGTAAAATTGGAAAATAGAGTATTTGAATTAAAGAAAAACATCTATAATACGACAAAAAAAAGTTATAAAAAATTAGTAAAATACGATTTGGTATTTTAAATTATTTTAATATTTTTTTAAAAAATATTAATATAAATATAAATATTATGAATATATCAAAAGTAGCAATGAATAATTTGATGAATAATATAAAAAATAGTATGACTCCACAAATATTTTGCATAAGGCATGGGGAATCGACACATAACGTTGATTATTTAAAATATGGTAGGAGTACATATTTAGATGAAACAAAAGTGGATACGAAATTAACAAATAGGGGTATAAACCAAGCAAAAAATCTGGGAAATACCTGGCCTGAAATAAACAAAAAACACAACAAAATAGATCTAATTATAACGTCACCTTTATCGCGTTGTTTACAAACGACAACAAATATTTTTGGTAAAACTCCGATAGCACCAGTAATATCTTTTGAAGGGTGTAGAGAATATCCATTGGGTGCAGAATATTGTAACCAAAGAACAAATTTAAGAACATTGATAAAAAAATATCCTCATGTGGATTTTTCAAATATATATTCGAACGAAGATATATTATGGAGTGAAACCAAGGAAACGGAAGTTGAATTGGAAGAAAGAGTAAATGAATTTAAACAAAATCTAAAATCAATTATTAAGGAAAAAAACTATAAAAACGTAGTAATAGTAAGTCATAGTACATTTTTAAGAAAATTTATTTTCAATGATTATGACGAAATATTTGAAAACGAAATACCTCATTGTACACCAATAAGATATGATTTTTAATCAAAATATTTATTAGCAAATGCAAATGGTGTCATAATAGAGATACCTAGTTTTTTTGCTTTGATAACTTTACTAGAGGTAGAATTTAATGAATCGACAAGTAATATAAATGTATTTTTACTGACGGTATTAACAACATCACCACCTGAATCAACAATAAGTTTTTCCAAATCTTTATTTCTAAATCCAGTCATAACAATTTTTTTATTATTTAAAACATTGTTATTGGAAGTATTGGAAGTATTGGAAGTATTAGAATCAATAAAATCGACAAGTTTGTAAGTAAGATTATTTTCTTTCAAAAACTGTATAAAAGTTGTAATATGTGGAACAAACATTTGAGCAGTTTTAAGTGCAAACCCACCAATAGATAATATCCTTTCTATTTTTTCGTCACAACTAGCGTCCGACACTAAAACAGTGGGGTAATATTTTAAAATAAGTTTTGCTTTTTTGATACCTAACCCCCTTCCAAAAATATTGGAGCCGACCATAAGTTCGGAAAGGGAACAAGTTTTTATTTTTTCTTCTAACGCTTGAATCATTTTTAGAGCCATTTTTTCCTTGAACCCTGGTATTTTTAGAAAATCGGCCAACTTCATATTTAAAATTTTGTGAATAGTATTATATCCTTCTTTAAAAATTTTTCTTACGTTACCCTCACCAAAGTATGGTACATCTGTCATTTTCATGAAATAAAGTATATTTTTCATTTGAACAAAATGGTTTGAATCAATTTCTTCGAGAAGAATATTAACACCCGAAGAATTCCAAACATAGGAAACGACGGGCATTTTAGGTTTATCGGAAGGTTTAACAACTTTTAAAATTTTGGGAATAACATCACCACTGCGAACCATTTGAACAACAGAACCAATTCCAATATTATTTTTATAAATAAATGCGGCATTATGAGCTGATGCAAATGTAATAGTAGCACCTCCAATTTCAACTGGTACAATTTGTATACGGGGTATAATGTAACCATCTTTACTGGGAGTCCAAATAACATCAACAACTTGTGATTCCATTATTTGGTCTGAGAGTACCATTTTAAATGCAAAACTATGTTTTGGGCATTTTCTATCTGTCCTTTCATAAATTGAATCATTGGACACAATGACCCCATCAATATTATAATAATCTGTTTTTCTTAGTTCCAAAAGGAGATTAGACAGACTTTGATTATCAATAGTCTCAACAAACCTATGATTTACTACATTAAATCCATTACTTTGTATCCATTTCATTTGTGCAGAAGAATTTAAGGAAGGTTTTATAACTTCGTAAGCGACAAAATCAATAGATTTCCATTTATCTATTTCAACTTTCTTGGTAGTCATAACACCGCCTATTAAATTGCGAACATTTTTATAAGTATCTGAAAATTTATCTTGAAAAACATCTTTTCTAATAAGAAGTTCCCCTCTAATAGTAAAACCACCATCAGCCAAACCACCATCAGCCAAACCACCATCAGCCAATCCACAACCATTAATATAAGGAATCAAATGACTAATATCTTGACCTTTGTAACCATTACCTCTTGTATAAAGACATCTTTTGCCGTTTTCAACATAGTATAAAGCAGAAATACCATCTAACTTTGAAGATAAAACATAAGGACCATGGTAATCTTTTAACCAATTTTTAAGGGAATTAGTATTAGGTTTAATTTTTTCTTGTGATCCCATGTAATAAGGTAAATCAACTTTATCTTTGTTAATAACAATATTCATATGACCATTTTCTAAAATTTCATTACCAGGATATTTTTGTAAGGCAAATTGTTTTAAAACATCGTATTGGTCATCACTTAGTAGAGAAATATTATGCTTGTAGTAGTAAATATCAGCATTTTTAACAAAATCACAAATGGTATTTTCGGATAAACTTTGTAAATATGAAATACCTTGTGTTTTAAATTCTTTGAATGGTTTCATTAATTGGTTAATTTTTGAATTTTTCTTTACCATTTTACTTGTTTCTTCATTTATATTAAAAAAAGTATCAATTTTTTTATTTGATTTTTTTAAGGTACGCCTTAATTTTCTAAGTTTCTTTTTCAAAGACATAATATATTATATAGTTCATTTGTGTTTATATTTTAGGATTTAAAATAATCAATTAAAAATGAATTGTTTAAAATATGATCTAAGTATTTGCTTTCTTTTTCTTTCTTTCCAATTTTTTTACTTTTAATAGAAATTTTATTAAATTTTTTTTCTTGTTCGGGCAATTGTGAAACATTAACACTTTTAATAATGTTACTAAATAATGAATTTTTACTATTAGACATATATTATTGATTAATATTTTAATTCATAAAAAATTAACAAGTTTTGATATTTTTTTTAACATTAATATATATATGCAATTATATTCATCACAAATAGTATCAAAAAATTTAAATGGAAAACTAGATGTGAAAAAAACAGTAACTACAATAAAAGACGGAAAACAAACAGTAACAATAATAAAAAACGGAAAAAAAACAGTGAAAAAGTTAAATGGAAAATCCCCAATGTCACACCCAATGTCACACCCAATGTCACCACCAATGTCACACCCAATGTCACCACCAATGCTTCAAACAAGTTCAATATCGCCAACTTTATTATCACCATTTTTAACAATAATAAGAAGAAGAAATCCAATCAGAATGAAAAAAGTAACTAAAAAAAGAACACCAAAAGATTCAGCTGGGAAAAGAAAAACACAAAAAACTAAAATAAAATCTAAAAAAACAGATAAAAAAGCTAAAAACACAGCTAAAAACACAGCTAAAAACACAGCTAAAAAAGTTAAAAAAACAAAAAAACAAAAAACAAAGGCAAAAAAAAAACAAAGGAATTGGTTTGAAAAAATTTTCGATGTATAATATAAATGTTTAATATTTTAACAGATGAAGAAATAATGGAAGCTGTTTTTGGAGCAGTAGCTTTTGCATTAATGATATGGTTTTTTAGAAATTATTTATCGTGGACAAGAACAAAATCAGCCGGAATAATTTTCCCTTTGACTTGGTTAATGAGAAAAGGTGGTATGAATATTTATAAGTATTTAAAAGATACAAGGGGTTTATCATTAAAATCAATAAAAACAACCCTATTTTAATTATTCAAAGCTTTAATAATAACGGAATCATTTTTGAAAAGATTATTTGATTTTCTTTTTTCAATATAATCCTTTGCCATATCTTTTTCCATTATTTTTAAATATCTAGGAGATGCATGCATAATTTTAATAACACAATTATCGTAAAAAACGGATTCAATATAAACGTATCTTTTATATTTCCTTACAAATCTAATAAAATTTGCAATAAGACATTCATTTTCTTTGAAAATGAAGGTTAATATATAATGATTCCTATAAACGCGTCTATTTTGTCCCATAAATTCATAATTGAAAAAGTATATTTCACATCCGTTTGTCAAAGCTTCTTTGACAAACAATTGCTTATACTGAGTAATGTTCCCTGTTTTTTTTATATCAAGTGATAATTCTATTTGATACCCCATATATATCTCCTAAACATAATAAAAATAAAAACATCAGTCACTACATATGTGTAGAGAACAATCATATCTAGAAAATAAAAAATTGAAATGTCTTTTTATAAAAAATTAAGTATTAAAATATATAAACATGGACTTTTTATCAAAAAAGAACGCACACGAATTGGATTCTCATATTAAATTTGATGAGGGACCGCATATTTATCATATAGACGGAGATTCAGATTTCATGAGTGTAACAAGATGGAACCATAGTCATTTTGCAAAGTTTGATAGTAATAAAATCATTGATAAAATGATGAGTAATCCAGAAAGATGGAAAAAAAACAAATATTTTGGTATGACAAAACAGGAAATCAAGAATTTGTGGAATGAAAATGGTAGAAAAGCAGCTGAGGCAGGTACAAATATGCACTATGACATTGAATGTTTTTATAATAATATGGAAATAAATAATACATCTATTGAATATGATTATTTTCTAAGATTTCATAAACAAAATAGCAATTTGGTACCTTATAGAACGGAGTGGATGGTGTATGACAAAGAATTAAGATTTGCAGGGTCAATTGATATGGTATTTGAAAACCCTGACGGTACATTGGAAATTTATGATTGGAAAAGATGCAAAGAGATTAAAAAAGAAAATAGATGGCAATCCGCTACCACCGAATGTATTTCGCATCTACCCGATACAAACTTTTGGCATTATTCGCTACAATTAAATACATATAAAGCACTTTTGGAGAAAAATTACGGAAAAAAAGTAAAAGGATTGTATTTAATTTGCTTGCATCCAGATAATAAAAATAATTCATATCAAAAAATCAAAGTACCAACACTTAAAACCGAAATTAAACAACTTTTTGAATTAAGAAAAAATATGATAACACAAAAAGTAACATGAAAAAGTAACATGAAAAAGTAACATAAAAAAAGTTAACATAAAAAACAAACTTAAAATATTATTACAATAATATAATAATATGAAATTTTTAGACTTTGAAAACCAAAATCAATTAAGCTTATCAAACATGGGATTTTCGGATTTTTTTCTTGTAACCGTAATTTTTACGTTTTCGACTTTTTTAACAACAATATGTATGAGTCAATTATTATTATTACGAAAAATATCTTATGAAAAAATGGAAGGATTAGATTATATTCCATATGAAAAAAGGCATGATTTGGAGGAATTTATGGAGGAATCTAAATTCACAAGAGAAGATTTGGAAAACATAGAAGATAACATAATGATGGAAAATACCCCGGATGGTAATGTTATTATGCGATACTCGAATGATGAAGAAGGATTTGAATATTGGGCAGACCAACAAATGGAATTTGATATTTTAAAGTCAGCCGCTCGAAAATATTGTAAGTTATTTTGCTGTGTAAATCTGTATATAGACGGATATAAAGAATATTTGAAACAAAAAGAACATTTCGACAAGGAATTAAAAGAAGAAGATGAAAGAGAGGAAATGGTTGAAGAGGAAGACGATGTATTTTTGAAACCTAAAACACAATCTATAAAAAATGCAAAAAAAATGGAAATAGAATGGAAAGAAAACAAATTTTGTTATAAGGGCAAAGTAAGCGAATCTCCATTAACTCAAAAAAAAAAACCAAAAGAAGAAAAGAAACAATTCAGTTTCTCAGATTTTAAAAAAATGCATGAAGATTAACGTTTTCTAGTATATTTACCCTTTTTTTTACCTTTAATCCTCTTTCTAGAACTCTTTTTTTTAGATTTTTTACCACCACCACCAACATTTTCAAGTCCTTCGTTTTTTTTTATACCCTGACTATCAAGTAACATTTGTATAAGTGATTCCAAGTTTTGTGGAGAGCCAGATAATTGATTAGCAATTTTTACAAAAAATTTCTGCATATCTTTATCTTGGTCAATAACACCTTTTAATATATCAAATATAGAATTTTCAACATTAATCCCCATCCCCATTGGCAATTTATATGGAAATTTCTCAAATTTTATTAATATTTCTTTTAATGATTTAAATTTTGCTAATGCATCAGGGTTTTTTAATAATTTAATAATTTCTTCTGTTTTCCCATGCCTTATAAATCTAATAAGTAAATTAATTAATAATTTTAAAATGTCATCACCATCTTTTATATTACTAGGTCTTATAGTTTGATAATGAGGACCTAAAGAACGAACAATGTCTTTTCCTTTCTCGCTTTCTACCAAAAAAAATAATGCTTTTAATCCAATAGCTTCGTCATATAAATCGTCACCTATAAATTTACATGATCCAGCATCATCATTTAAATATGTAGAACCAGTAGGACATATAGATTGTGAAAAAACAATATCACTTGTAGTATCTAAAATATCCATTAAAAGTTCTTCAGCTCTTAAAATATCTTGTGTTATCATTTGAATTTTAGGTATAAGAGCCATACCAGGAAGAGGGAGAAGCATAATAGCCATTTTTATAACTTCAGACAAAATAGCTTGGGGATCAGTTGCAAGTTTTTTAAATTTTTCAATTTCTTTTTTTAAGTCCTTTCCTTCTACCAATTTGGATAATTTTAATTGTAATTCGATTAATTTTGGTTTTAATTTATCTAACTCCAGTTCTTTACCAATCATATCACCACTCTCTTTAAAATCACCATCTTTTTCCATAAGTTTATTTTTAATATGGTTTTTTACCGCCTTTTCTGCAATTTTTCCAGGTTCCATTTCAGATAATTCTTTGGCTTTTTTCAACACGACCATCCCTTGTTCTTTTAATTCTTTCATTTCAGATTGTAAAGCATTTATTTGTTGTATAATTTGTGCAATTTCAATTGTATCAGGGTCAATCTCAATTTTTTCAAATACAAATAATTTTAGAGATTTATTTAAAAGAAAACACATTTTTTTAAATTTACCAAATAGAGCCTTGTTTAATTTTGTATTTTTTTCCCAGGATTCAAATGTTTTCTCCAATTGTCCAAATTTTGAAGATATAATATTTAAATTTTCAAGAACTTTCAATATATTACCACCGCCTGGTAACATTCCTATTACTGGTGATAATATTTTAATAATATTTCTAATAAAAGGTGATATAACACTAGTTATACCGCTGAAAAAACCACCACCTTTTAATGCACCCATTTCTTTAATTGCCAAGTTATTTTCATGTTTTCGAAGTCTTTGAACATAATCTTGTAAATTATGTTTTAAATCTATAACATCATTTCTTTTTTGTACAATATCATATAAATCAAAATTATCATAATTTTTCATTTGAATATATAAATTATTTCTATTATTTATTTCGAAGCATAACAAATAAACTTGGGATCATTTTTTATGATTTCGCTAAATGTAGAATGTAGTTGAAATCCATTATTGGTCAGGAAATTAAACATTAAACCCATGTGTTCAACCTCTAATAATTCCGATTTATTATTAGGGTTTAAAACAAAGTACATACAATCTGTATTTGTATCGTATTGAAAAGAAGAGACCTTTGGTCTACTACCAATTTTAATATATTTTTTTAATTCATTATCTTCGGGCATCAAATTAACAAATACTACTTTTTTATATTGTTTGGTAGCATGTTCAAGGTAACTAGTATATTTAAACTCTATTAATTGAGGCATTTTATAATATATTGATTTTTTATTTCATATTTTGAAATAAAAAATTGAAAATAATAATTAACAAACTTATTTTTTTAAAAAAAGATGGAAGTATTCAGACATAAGTTCTGTAAAACATTTCAGGAACAAATAGAAGATTTCTCTAGACAACATAAATATGATGACTATATTACATTGAAGGAAAAGTTCAAAGAATGGCTTCAATCAAACCAATCATGTATAATGGAAGAGGAAAGAAGAATGAAAAATAACGGATATAGTGGAAATATTGAAGATAAAATTTTCAAATCTTCAAGATATTATTTTATGAAAAAAACAAATGAAAAAAAGGAAACAAAAAAACGGAAAAAGTATACATCAAAAAATAACCAACTTTTGGAAGAAATAAAAATGCACATTTATAGAACAGAAATTACAAAACCATCAGAAGCATATGATGATTTTGTATCAAAGAAAGAGACATTACTAAATAATATAAAAATGGAACTAATTAATAGTGGAGATTATGATAAAAATGAATCGGAAACTAAAATAAAGAAAATTTATAAAAATAAATTTTATATACATCAAAAATTATGAAATAGCACAGCAACGTTTATCTATAAAATGATATCTAACAATACCATCTAAATCAACATAAGGGTCGAATTTTTTAAATAGTCACGCGTGATAATTATTAGGTAAAGTAACATAGAGTTTTCTCACTTTTTTTCCAGCAAGTCTTTCAACATCACCAACATGAGGAGCATAACCCGATTCAAATAACTCCAGGAAAGCCTTAATATAATCCTGTACTCTTCTATCTGGTGCAACTAATTGGAAAAGTTCTTGTTTTCCACAAGCAAACCTTTCAATTAATGCAAAGAAATTTTCCTTGAGTTGATTTTGAAAAAGCTCCTTTTCCCTTAACCATCTTTGTTCATAATGATCATTAATAGAACCCCAAGTAGGTATTGATAATTTTTTATTGTCCTTATCAAGACCGTTTTGATTAACATCATTATGTCCTCTATATCCTATTCTTTCATCGACTTTAATAGAAACATGTTGTTCGTTATTATTTTGACTTTCAAGTAATGCATTATTTTCCATTATAAACTATATTATCATATTTTTTTTAAATAAAAATAGAACAATTATTTTCTCATTATTTAATAATTATGAATGAAATGATAAAAAATCAGAAAGGAGGGGCATTAATATCAGAAGGCGGATATGGATGTATATTTTATCCTTCGATAAAAACAAAGCAAAACTATAAATATGTATCAAAAATACAAAAAAACAATTTTGATTCTCGTAATGAAGCATATATAGGAAATATTTTAAAAGATGTTCCATCATATTTAAATCATTTCGTGCCCGTGATGGACAGTGATGATATAAATGTAAAAAAGATTGGCGATGACGATATTGAAAAATGCACAATATTTATGAAATACAAAGATACACCGTTTATAAACATGAAAATAAGATATGTAAACGGTAAAAATTTTTTAGATTATATTGTGAATAATAAATCTTCCAGTTTTAACTTTACAAAATTATTAGTAAATAGTTATAATCATTTATTGAATACGTTAGATATAATGATAAATTTAAATATAGTACATTACGATTTAAAAGGTAACAATATAATGTTTGATAGTTCAAATCAATTACCGTTAATATTAGATTTTGGATTATCTATAAAAATGGATGAAATAAAAAAAGAAAACTTAACAAAACATTTTTATACCTATGCGCCAGAATATTCGCCATGGGCATTGGAATTACATTATATAAATTTTTTGTTAAAAGTAAACCCAAATCCAACTAATAAAGATTTAGAAGAAATGGTCCGTAGATTTGTAAATTCAGAAACAAATCCTGTAAGTATAGTATTTTCAAGAGAATTTATTGATAAATTTGAGAAATCATGTTTAAACCAATTAAAAAAATATAACAGAATACCTACTTTGGAAAAAAAGTTAAAGACACTTTATAAATATTATGATACTTGGGATAATTATGCATTATCCGTAATTTATATTACTATTTTCCATTTTATTTATCCTTCGTTTAAGAAAAATAATTTTATCGAAATAATGGTAGAAATATTATTGCAAAATATCCACCCTGATCCAGAAAAAAGATTAAAAGTTAAAGAAACCGTTAATATATTTAATGAAAAATTACTGCATTTTGTAAATAATGTAGAAAATTATAGATTTATTAAAAATATAAATTCGGATTTTATAGAAAATAAGTCAAATTTTAAAAGCAAAGCGCAAAGATTTAATAATGCAATAGAAACAGTATCAAAAACTATGTCAAAAACAACAAAAAATAATTAAAAATATATGTCACGTTTTTTTAGAGAAAGTTTCTAACATCTCAATAAAAAATATTTTATAATTTCTAAATTAAAAATTATAAAATAATTACTTTCTGCGTTTTTTATTAGATTTACGATTATTTTTTCTTGATTTACGTCGATTACTCTTTCTATTTGATTTCTTTGAAGTTTTTTTCTTTTTAAGACGGAAAACTCTTTTAACTTTCTTAGTTACTCTTTTAGCAGCCTTTTTTACGGCTTTACCAGACTTTCTGTATATCATACCCAAACGGTTGTGGGCCTTACCAACATACTTTTTACCATTGTAGAAAAAAGAAGGAAGTTTCTTTTTCTTTGCAGAAAGCATCAGTTTGAAAAAATTATTGAGAGGGCGTTTTTTACCACTCTTATTTCTTCTTTTTTTCATTTTTCTACCGCCTGCAATCGGTGGTTCTGGTCCTGTTTCGTCAGATACAGGATCTCCACTTGGCTCTACGTTACCATCTGGTTCCATTGATGGTCCATTAGCCATATCCGTTTCACTTTTTTTCATAGAAACATCATTTGGAGAATCAGCACCACCTGCCTGACCAACTATTTCATTATCAACAACTTCATCGGCAACAACTTCATCGGCAACAACTTCATCGGCTTTTTCACTCATAATTATATATTAATGTTAGATAAATAAATTGATTATAAAATTATTATAAATTTTATATAGTAAAAAACAACCAAAGATGGATTTAACAAAAAATTTATATTTTGTAAATGATGTAAAATGGGCACTCTTTGACTCATTAAAAAATAAAAACGAAGACAAAACAATATTTTGGTTGGTAGAATATTACGAAAGTGGTTATAAAAATGAAACGTGGCAAATAATTTACGTAATTTATAGTTGTTATTATGCTAAACATTATCCGAATGTAAAAAAAAATATAGACAAAGAATATAAAAAATGGCTAAATAACCAAGATGTTAAATATATATTAAAAATAGTATTTTATATATTTAAATTAAAAAACAAAGATGATGAGTTTTACAAATTATTCATGTGTAAGATGATAAAAAAAAAATATATAATGAAAAAAACAGACAAAAAAACAATAAAAGAATTGGAATCATGTATAAACGCAAAGATTGGTAAAAAGTACAAGGAATTTGTTAAGAATTTAAAGGAAAAACATATACAAAATATCTGGATAAATATTTTATTATTGGATTTTGAAAAATGCTACAAATTAACTAAATGTTATTTTGAAATGTCTAATAAAAAAATAGAAGACATAATTTACAAAGAAGTTAGTTTTCCAAAAGTACAATTATTTCTGGAAATTTATATTAATATCAATGAAATAAAAAGAAGGAAAAAACTTATAATAGTAAAAAAAGAAGCTATTAAAAAATATAATTTATATAATAAAAAATGCAAAAAAACAGTCGATATTTTAAAAGAAAAAAGAGTATTTAAAATCCCAGATAGTATAATACAATTTGATTGTCTCCGAAAAAAGTTTACAAAAGAAGAAATGCAAACAATGTATTTAGATAATTGGTTATATTATTGTAGAAACACACCTTATTGGAAGGAAATTTTTGAAAAATACAAAATAACATTTGATACAAATAAAGAACCCATTTTTGAAAATGAAAAAATAGAAGATAATTTTTACGAAAAATATTATCTGGATCCAGATGAACAACCTATTTACGTTAAGGAAAAAAGCAATTTTAAACTATAAAAAATTGATTAGATTATTTTATATTTTTTCAAATATAAATATAAGATGGTTAAAAATAAGAAAGGTGGTAGTGGTCACAAAAAAATGGCTAGTAAAGATGCAAAACAAAACCAAAACAGAAATAGAAAAGTGAGATTAGCTCATGAAGGTGAAATGTATGCAAAAGTAACAATTATGTATGGTGGTGCGAATTGTGAAGTATTGTGCAACGATAAAGTAACAAGATTAATGATTATTCGGAAAAAATTTACTGGAAGAAGAAGAAGAGATAATAATATTAGAGAAAATACAATTGTTTTGGTTGGTCCAAGAGAATATGAAATAGTTTCAAATAAAAAAAAACCAAAAGTTGACTTACTAGAAGTTTATAATAATGACGAAGTAGATGAACTAGTTATGAAAAAACAATTAAATGATTGCATTATCCCCCAAGATAAATTAAAGGAATCGGAAGACAACAATCCATTTGATATTACATATGACGAGGATGATGAAACAACAAATAAAATTATTGATGAGAAAATCAACAAAGGAATTAAAAACAACAAAGAAGAAACAGAAGAAATAAAAGAAACAGAATTCGATTGGGATGATATCTAATAATCGCGGATATCGTCACCACTTTCTTTGTTCTCCATGGTAGTTTTTAAAGACTCTTCAATTGCTCTTTGTATATCTCTTTCCTCTGCTCTTTCATTTATAATATTCAAAAAAGATAAAACATTGATATTACTCATATTTTCTTCATTAACGGATTCATTGGATATAGTTTCATCCTCCTTTTCAATATAATCCATTTCGTATCTACATACCGGACATTTATGTGATTCCTCTGTTAACCATTGTATTATACTATTTTTTTCAAATATATGGTCACATGGTAACATAGCCACTATTTGTGATTCTTCAAATTCATCTTGACATATTGGGCAAAATGTTTCATTATGTATATTTTTATTAAATTTTACATACTTTATACTGTTTTTACCATTTTCAGATAATACTTTTATATATTTATTTTTTTGATTCAAAGAACTTTGTAATATATTTTGAAAAGAACCCTGGTTTAATTGTATATTTTGACCAAATAAAGCATTTTCACCAAAATTATCATTGGTTACATTAACACCATAAGAATTTAAAATATTATTTCTGAGATTATTCATTATGTTTTGATATATTTCTTCATAACCATTCATAGATAAATCCATTATATTTATAAAAAAAAAATGTTTAAATTATTTGAAATTAAATCCACTTTTCATAACACAATTTTTATAATATGTTTTACATGGAAATCCATTTGTTGATTTCATATTCCAAAATACAATTTTAGGTACACCATATGCTATTTTCCAACAAGTTTGTAAACCAGCATCATTGAATAAAAGCATAATATTTTCATATAAAGTAGCTAAATTTAAAGAATTATAATTTATATCAATTTGAAAATCAGAAATAATATGTAAGATTAGTTCATCAACTGTCTCTTTCCTAACATTGTTTGTTACAAGACCGTCGATAAACAATTCTATTGCATTATATATATTGGAATAACCTATTTTCGAATGAGATTTTAACATATTTATCTTATCACTTACACCACCAATACAATTATCAAAATTAACCAACTTTGAATCAGTATTAAATGATATAACTCTATTCATATAATCACTATGGTTATATTCAGATAAAAGAACACTTAATGTCATTGCATTATCTAACATTAATTGATTATTGTAAAAAGATATTGACGTATCGCAAAATATTATTGACTTTTTATTTAAAAACTCTTCACATATTGGAGAAAGTGACTTGGTAAACCACATTACTTGTAGTAATTTATAATCTGTATAAGATCCATCGCCATTCAACATACAATTGACCAGTTTATAAAAATATACATTGTTATAATTTCTCTTTGACATTTTTTTATCTACAAATTTACAAAAATTATAATAACAAATATCTTCATCCAAAGATGTAACTTTTCTATCTCCTTTCAAAAATTTTTTTCTATATTTTAATAGTGCGCAATTTGGAACATTCTCAAAGTTTATTAACCCTAGACAACCCTTTTTCGATAATTTTATTTCTACCGTATCTAAATAATTATTAAACTTTACCAATAATTTTCTTAGTTTTTTTTGACCTTTCATTGCAGGCATATTTTTATAATACATTTTTGAGAATTTTTTATTTATCCAACCAAATCTTTTACTCTTATTTCTTGGAAACCATTTTCCAAATAATGTTAATTTTACATCATTATTTTCTATGTTTTTTTCATAATTTTCTTCATCACGTTTACATATTCCATAACTTATATCCATAATCATATTTATAAATTTATGGTTTTTATTTAATGTTTTTCTATAAATATAATCACAAAAATATTTAATATCTTTCATTGAACCACACGGTTCTTCACCAATGACAAAATATTGAAAAATCGTATACGCTAATTTTCTTTCAAAATTCCATAATATATACAAAAGAACAAAAGATAAATGTTGTTCTCCCTTTCCATTTTTAATACATCTTGTAGATTTAATTATTTCCTTTATATGAGTTCTACCATTATTCAAATATTCTTTGTGTAATGGTTCGTTTACATTTTTATAAATTTTAGATAAAAATTCAAACCATTTCACCTCTAAAAATATGTAATTTTCCGACCTAACTATTTGAAATTCTATTTCGTTTTTTAAATTATTATAACTAACAGACCAATTATTCTGAATATGACCCTTTTCACCGACACACTTATTGTAATTCAGAATTTGAGTATTCATTTATATTTTTAAGTATTATATTTTTTAAGTATTATATTTTTTTTTGGTATAATTCAATTTTTTATTCCCCTTTTTCTTTTCACTTAAATAAATTTTTTTTGTTTTTTTATTTTTATTTTCATTTTTTACAATAAAAATGAAAATAATTTCATTTAAATCTTTAAAAAAATTTATGGTTTTTCTTATAATTAGGGTATCTATCTTATCATGTACTTTGAAATATATATTTTCAATTTTTTCGTTTTCATTAATATTATTTTTACTATATTGTTTTACATCTTCCATAAAAAAATTATATGATAATAAACCTAACAAATGATGCGTTTTTCCTTTGTGTTTAATTCTTTTTTTTATATTATCTACCAGTATATTTTTATAAAATATACCATTATCTACTTTAATGGTATCATTTACAACATCATACACTTCATTGTTTCTATTTATAAATATTGCCTTTAATTTTACATTATTTATATTTTCCATTTCAAATATTTTATATTTTTCATTTTCAGTTTTAATATAATTTTCTATTTTTTCAATGTTTAAAGATAAAAAATTATCAAAATCATCATCACTTTCACTTTCGGACATTACTATTATAAAGGAAAAATTATTTTTTAACTAAACTCATAAAGTTGGAAATTCGTTTTTATCCAAATCAAAATTATCCCTTTCCCTTTTTTCTTTTTCAAGTCTTTCCATTTTAGCTATTAGCTCAGGTGGTCTATTATCCGTATATTTTCTATTTCTTTTAAATCTGTTTTCACCTTTGAATCTATTACCTCTATTATCGTCATCACCTTTGAATCTATTACCTCTATCATCACCCCTAAATCTATTACCTCTGTCATCACCTCTGTCATTACCTCTGTCATCACCTCTGTCATTACCTCTGTCATTACCTCTGTCATCACCCCAACCTCTGTTATCACCTCTGTCATTACCCCCCCAATCACCATCACCAAGATTAAACCGACTATTTACACTTTTAAATATATTTTTTTCAATACCTTTTTCATCTTTGTTTTCATTTTTTTCTTCAGATAAACAATCAAATCTTCCCATTTTTTTATCACTCATTTTTTTATCACCCATTTATATAATTTTTAAAATATAATAAATATATAAATTTATTTCAATTTTTTATCTATATATTGTGTTAAAAATGTTACTATACCAAAAAGTACACCTCCCCATAATGTATCTATAATTAATGTTTCAAAATTCCATTTTTCAAAAATAGCTAAATTAGTTGATTCATATACACCATATATACACAATCCCAGAATTACAGCATGAAGTGGCGTTTTTTTTTCATTTAAAACAAAGTAATTTAAAGCTAAAATTAAAAATATATAACAAATTATTGCTCCTAATAAGTTAAATTTAATTTTTTTACCCTGAATATTTTTAATCAAAGTATTAAAATGGTCTTTCATAAAAGAAAGATAAAAATAATCAACAACTATAAATAAAATGGTTGAGATTAATATTAATTTAACATTCATTATACATATTATTTATATTAAATTGAAATATAAATATTTATTTTTATAAATAAAAAAACATGCTTACAATCTTAACTTTATTCATACTAATCAATGTGTCATTAGTCAGAAATCCATGTGAAAATATAATAGATAATTATGAATTGTATCATAAAACAAATTCTCAAAAAAATGATTTTGTTTGTTGGACAAATATATTTAATACTTTAAATGATAATTCAAATTATAAATACGATAATATTTGTATTTATGCATTTGAAAAACATATTTGTCACATGATACTATATAATAACGAAAATTATGAAACATTGTCAAAAAAGTGGTGTAGCCATGAATATAAAATTGCTAGAGATACATATGAAAAAAAGTGTACTCTAGGCTACTTTAAATAAAGTTTTTTGTTGATCATTGATTTTCAATAAAAAAAACTTATATGTTCATTTTGATTTTTTATTTTTTTTTTATTATTTTTTATTTTTTTATTTTTTTATTTTTTTATTTTTTTATTTTTTTATTTTTTTATTTTTTAATCCCATTCCTGGTCGGAATCACATTCGTCTTCAGTATCTGAACCATCTTCCCACTCTTCCTCTTCCGATTCACTGATTTCAGCTTTTTCGGCAGGAACGTCATCTGGAGCAATAAATTCCACATCATTTTGATAGCAAGTTTTTTGTACCATAGATTGGATAACCCTAGCCATATCAATGGGTAGTTTATTGGTCGCAGTTTCGGTTTTAATGTGAATTTCAAGAGCAGCTTCATAACCTCGATCACCTTTTGAATGGTAATAGTCTTTTTGACTTTCTCTAAAATCATCTTTAGTCGAATTCAAAATTTTCCCATCATCATAACTTCTATCATACGAGTCACATCCTGAAAATCCAGAGCCAGCCTTAAACATTTTTTCAGAGTATAATTCAGGTTTTTTAGTAGTTCTTCCAGAGCGAGTTTTTGACATTTTTATTTTTATATAACTTTTTATATGTTTTTGTATACAATTTATTTCATGATCATAAATGAAATCAATTTTTTAACCATATTTTTGCAATTTTTTGAATTTTTAATACAGCAGAAAGACGTTCTGAAAAATTTTGACTCCGACCTAAGTGGAGGGGGTTAGTATCTATGATTTCAAAAATTGACGGGTTTCTCTCGTCTTTTGGACATGAAAGCCTTGTATGACCAGGCAA
>Ga0209302_10000159_pt1 | contig 42386 bp, 41 predicted proteins | sample ArcOceMetagenome_2_FD_187445 | JGI IMG/M metagenome (GOLD analysis project Ga0209302, IMG submission 187445) | Marine eukaryotic phytoplankton communities from Arctic Ocean - Arctic Ocean ARC135M Metagenome (SPAdes) (version 2) | ecosystem: Environmental > Aquatic > Marine > Oceanic | place...
TTCAGGGTTAGAAAGTGATTCTGAGATAAACAGTAAGGAAATGAAAAGGGAGAAAATAATCATAGGGGGTACCCTTACAGAAAGAAAAAAGGAACAAAATCCCCTCTCCGGTTGGAGAGGGGGTTTCAACTATTCTTGTTAAAATAAAATTTTTATTCAAAAAGATAGAAAAAATCCTATAATTTGATTTTCATTTTTTATTTTGCCACTAAAGCTTCTTTTATTTCCTTCTTTAATATATGTTTTTATCATACTATTACCCAATTCGCTCAAAATTGGAAGAAAAATGAAAATATTTTTTCACTTTTTTCCATTTCTGAGATATCTTTAAGGAATTGGTTTTCAGGGTTAGAAAGTGGTTCTGAGATAAACAGTAAGGAAATGAAAAGGAAGAAAATAATCATAGGGGGTACCCTTACAGAAAGAAAAAAGGGACAAAACCCCCCTCTTCTTGCGAAGAGGCAAGAAGAGGGGGGTTGTATAAGTATAAATAATACGAATAAGGAGAATCGAACTCCTGATATCTGTTTGGAAGACAGAGAGTTTACCAATTAACATATATTCGCTATAATCCAACGCCAGGTTCCCCTAGCGTTACCATGTTACGACTTAAATCAAATTGCCTATTTTCCTTGATTCGAACTTCAACAAGACAACTAATCACCGTGAACTCAAAAGGTAGAGAACAGAGGGACAGAAGAGTTAGCAAGAAGAAAGATAAGAACTTGGGGACTAATGAGACTTTTCGACTTTGACGGGCAGTTTGTACACAAACCAGAGCCATAATTCACCGCACCGATCTAATATGCGATTACTACTAAATCCGACTTCATGTAGGCGAATTGCAGCCTACAATCCGAACTGAGGTATAATTTAGTCAATAGCGAGTCTTCACAGACTAGCAAGACATTGTAAATACCATTGCAACACAAATATAGCCCTAAACATAAGCGTCATACTGACCTGACTTAATCTGGACCTTCCTCTATCTTTCGATAGCAGTACCTCTAGCCAAAAAAGATTGGAAATAGAGACCCAGGTTACGTTCGTTTGAGGAATGAACCAAACACTTCAAAGCACGAACTTAAGACGGCCATGCAACAGCTGAGACTGAATAAATCAGTCACAAGAATAGGTAAGGTTCCTCGCGGATTGTCAAATTAAATTTCATGTTTCTCTAGTTGGATGGTTTACTGTCATTTACATTTAAGTTTTAGCCTTGCGGCCGTAGTCTTTAGGTGGGTAGTTTAACGCGTTAGCTACGACTCCAAATAATAATTCAAAATCTAACTACCATAGTTTACGGCTAGGACTACACAGGTCTCTAATCTGTTTTGCTCCCCTAGCTTTCGCATATAAACGTCTGTCATAGACTTGAGAATTGTCTTCACTTTAGATGTTCCTTTGAATATCAAAGCATTCTACCGCTCCACTCAAAATACCATTCTCATCTTCAAGACACAAAAGATCTAACCTATAATTACGCCTAACCCTTACTGATTAGAATTTAATAAAAATAAGAAAAGATCCGTCGGACTGCTCTTTACACCTTTAGTAATACCGAATTCAACTCCACCTGTATGTATAACCGCTTCTGCTGGCACATATCTTAGAAAGGCGGAATTCATATACTTCCTTCAATATAGAAAGTATACATATGTTTAAAAAACATTCAAGGTCACTTCATCACTCTTTCGAGCATTGTGAAATATTCTCTACTGCTGCTTCTTACGAAGTTCACCCTTCTTTCATTGTGAATGTGGCTGTTCAGACTTTTCATCCCAGCTAAATGATCTTAGTCTTGGTGAGCCATTACCTCACCAACAAACTAATCTTAGTTTGACCCATCCTTAAGCGAACTTTGTCTTTCATTATTCCTGATTTTATTAGGAACTTAAGGGTAGATAATCAATATTTTACTCACCCGGGCGCCATTAACCTAATTAAATAGGTTCATTCGACTTGCATGTATTCTTCGCCTTGATAGCTGAATTCTGGACTGGTAATAAATCCTATGTTCCTTTTTTAGTCGCGAACTATTTGTAACTCATAAAGTTAAAAGGATAATTGACAAACTAAGATTGATTAAGAAGAAGAAATGATTGGGACAAATCATTCTACATTTCTTCTCTTCTTTAAGGTTTGTTTGTGAGGTGAAGCTCTTTTGGTAGGAATTGAACCTACACTTTTTTCATTAACAGTGAAATGCCCTACCATTAGGCGACAAAAGAAGATAGGCTAAGCAGGATTCGAACCTGCAACCTTATTATTATCGGTAATACAGCTCTACCAATTGAGCTATTAGCCTTTTTGAATTCTTTTATGGGAATTCAAAACTCATAAAGAGAAGTTTCTGGAGTATGGCAGAGTCGAACTGCCGACCTTTACTTTGCAAAAGTACTGTTCTACCATCTGAACTAATACCCCATAATCGAAAGCATAATGAAATTATAATCTTTTTTTAGCAGTGTTAGCATTAGTTTTGGTTCTTTGTCCCCGACAAGGTAAACCTTTATTCAAATGGGATCCTTTAATAGTGTTAAGAAGAATTTCTTTTTTCTTAGCAGTTTTAATAGAGTCAATAAGAGAAGTATCAATAAGCAATGAAGGTATAGGTGAATCTCATTGTTGTTGATAACTACCAGCAGGAGCAGGATTTTTACTAATTTCCGTAATCAATCTAAAGAAAGCATCTCTTTTACGAGAATTTAAAGAAGAGAGAGGAATAAGAGGAGAAATACCTAATTTGGAACATAACTTGTTAGTCAAGTAAGGTCCAAAACCTTTGATAGTTTTGAGATTATCAGAAACGGATAAATTGAGAGATAATTTATTTTGAATCATAATGTATCATAGACGCTATAGGATTCGAACCTATGCGGCTTCTTTGTAAGAGAAGAGCTCTAACCAACTGAGCTAAGCATCCGACTCAGGGTAGCAGGAATTGAACCTCCAACCTCTCATTCCCAAAACGAGTATTCTACCAATTGAACTATACCCTGTATAATAAATTTATGCTCAAGGTTGGACTCGAACCAACGACCTTAGTATTTTCAGTACTACGCTCTAAACCAACTGGCGCTACTTGAGCTTAAGGCAAATTTCTAACACGTTCAAGTTCAGTTGGGTTTGGGTGTTTTTAATAGTATTGAAATTTACCTTTTAAATCTTTCTGGTAGGACTTGAACCTACAAGCTAAAAATAAGCAATTGATTTTAAGTCAATCGTGTTTACCAAGTTTCACCACAGAAAGTCACCATAGTTAAATTGGTTATAACTTTTGTTTCATGAGCAAAAATTGGGAGTTCAAATCTCTCTGGTGATAAGAATACCCTATATGGGAATTGCACCCATCTTTTATCCGTGAAAGGGATATTTCCTGACTAACTAGAAGAATAGGACAAAAAAGCGTAAGCCAGATTGGACTTGAACCAATGACAGTTCCTTTATGAGAGGAAAGCTCTACCAACTGAGCTACTGGCTCGAATTGCAAAAAAGCAAAAACTCGGTGATTATGGCCTAGTTGGTTAAGGCGCTTGTTTGTGGTACAAGAGCACATCGGTTCGACCCCGATTAGTCACCCAATGCAAATATTATATTTGCAACTCTAATCCTGGCTGAGAAAGCCTAAGGATTTTATAAAACGAATGCCAACAATCAATCAAATTATTAGAAAACCTCGTAAGAAAAAAGTTGCAGGAACTTCACAATCTAAATCCCCGGCCTTAAAAGGACAACCTATGGCCAAAGGAATCTGTTTACGTATCTATACTAAGAAACCTAAAAAACCTAATTCTGCACTACGAAAAGTAGCTAAAGTTAGATTAAGTAATGGAAGTATTGTAGATGCTCATATTCCGGGAGAAGGTCATAACTTGCAAGAACATGCCATAGTATTAATACGTGGTAGAGGTGCAAAAGACTTACCTGGTGTTAAATATAGATGTGTACGAGGAATGTATGATTTAGGTGGAATACCTCAAAGAAGACAAGCTCGATCTAAATATGGTACTCCGAAACCTTCTCTATAAAACAACATGTTATTAAAACCAAAAAAAACTAAATTTACTAAGGCTCAAAAAGGACGAATATCTTATACATATCGTTCTGCAAAATTAGATCCAACAGTTTATTCTATAGTAGCTTTGGAACCTTCAAGAATTACCGCTAGTCATTTATATGCTTCGGAATTAGCGATGAAGCGAAAAATTCGAATGGGTGGTGTGAAATCTAAAAATGCTTTGAATATTAAGATTTTCCCTCACATACCAGTTACTAAGAAACCAATAGAAGTTCGAATGGGGAAAGGTAAAGGTAAAGTCGATCATTGAATGACTCGTGTAAAAACAGGTTCTTTATTATTCACTCTTAATCTAGACAATCCTTTATTAGTTCATTCTGTTTGACGATTGGCTGATGCGAAGTTGCCTATTAAAACTAAACTAATAGCACCTACACAGATCAAGTCAGACTAAGTTGATGCAGCTTTTCATATTGTAGCCCAATCAATATATTATATATAAAGAGAATGGAAAATAGATTTTTTCCATTCCATTCTCTATTATATATTTTATATTTTCTCAATTAGAAATTTTTTGTGGTTCATCCCTCTTAAAATTTGCACTTTGGATATCTTTTATAGATGTCAAGTTATATTAAACAAAAAAAAACAAAATAAAATGATCGAACAATATTTAATTATAGGAATATATTTATTTGTATTAGGAGTGTTAGGTATCGTTGTAAACAGAAAAAATATTATAGTTATGCTTATGTCAGTAGAACTAATGTTATTGTCTATTAATTTTTTACTAATTATAGGTTCAACAATATTAGATAATTTACAAGGACAAGTATTTGCACTATATATTTTAGTTGTCGCAGCGGCAGAAAGTGCGGTTGGTTTGGCTATTTTAGTTGCTTACTACCGTGTGAAAGGTTCTATTGCAGTTAAATATATTAATCTTTTAAGAGGATAATTCTTTCGGATTATTCTTTTATATTTTCCTAAGCTTATGAATAGCTTAGGCTATTAGTGGGAGGGTTATACGCCTCCCAGCTGGGGTGGGAATGTAGCATAGTTGGTAATGCCCTTAATTGTCATTTAAGTGGACGTGGGTTCAAGTCCCATTATTCCCGTATATCTATTTATAGATACGCTTTTGTATAACTTAAGAATTATACAAACAATTTTTAATTTGACATTAAGTCAAAATTTAAAAATAAACAAAATGACAGAAGCAGCAAAATTAATAGGTGCTGGTGCGGCGACAATTGGTGTTGCAGGATCAGGTGCCGGAATTGGTACTGTTTTCGCTGGGTTAATCCAAGGTTACTCTAGAAACCCAAGCTTAAAACAACAATTATTCACATATGCTATTTTAGGTTTCGCTTTAAGCGAAGCTATGGCGTTATTCGCTTTAATGATGGCATTCTTAATTTTATTTACTTTCTAAGATTTTATATCTGGAAGTAGGTTTATTAAGCTACATTTTTTGTATAAATTATAAAATTATACAATCTTTTGGATGCAATATTCTCTTTTGTTAAGAGAATGTTGTTGTCCTTTATTAAAAAATTAATTTTTATCCTCAAGAGGATCATCAATAAAAATCTTTCTAAGAGAAAGATAATCAAAAAAATAAAAATGGAAGCATCTTTAAAAACGTTAGTATTGATACCGACAATAGGTGTAGTGTTAGCGGCAGTATGACCAACTCAAACAGCGGAAGACAAAGAAAATATTAAAAATATTGGTTTATTTGCCAGTATATTATCTTTTGCGGAAGCTATACGAATGTGATTGGCATTTGACCAACAACTACCCGGTTTTCAATATTTAGCAAAATTCGAATGACTTGCAATAGGACAATATAACTTAAATGTCCTATTTGGAGTAGATGGTATCTCTTTGTCTTTTATACTTCTAACTGCTTTATTAATACCTATATGTATTTTAATCAGTTGAGACTCAGTTAAAAAACTAGAAAAACAATACATTATTAGCTTATTATTAATCGAAATAATGTTATATGGAGTATTCTCAGTATTAGATATCATAGGATTCTATATACTATTTGAAGCAATATTAATACCTATGTTTATTATCATAGGAGTATGAGGTTCGAGAGAGCAGAAAATTACTGCAGCTTATTACTTCTTTTTCTATACTTTAGTTGGTTCTGTCTTAATGTTAATTAGTTTATTATACTTGTATTATATTGCAGGTACTACAGATTATTTGACCTTATTAAGTATCGAAATAGATATAGAAACGCAAAAAATATTATTTTTAGCATTTTTTGCGAGTTTAGCGGTTAAGATACCAAAATGACCGTTTCATGTATGATTACCACAAGCGCATGTAGAAGCTCCTGTAGCAGGATCTGTATTATTAGCGGGAGTTTTAATTAAATTGGGAAGTTATGGTTTTATAAGATTTTGTTTACCAATATTACCAGACGGTTCTAAATTTTTTGCACCTTTAGTATTTACATTAGCTGTATTAGCAATAATATATGCTAGTTTAACAACTTTAAGACAAACAGATTTAAAACGAATCATTGCGTATTCTTCTGTAGGTCATATGGGTGTTGTAATGTTAGGTATCTTCTCTTTCAGCGTTGTTGGAATTGAAGGTTCTATCTTCTTACAAATAGCACATGGATTAGTTTCTAGTGCTCTATTTATCTCTGTGACAATTTTATATGATAGATTTCATACAAGATTAGTGAAATATTATAGAGGTATGACAATAACAATGCCAATATTCTCGTTTATGTTCTTATTTTTTACATTAGCGAATATAGGTACACCTTTGACTTGTAACTTTGTTGGAGAATTCTTATGTTTATTAGCCGCCTTTGAGGTGAATACTTGAATAGGATTCTTAGGTTCTGTAGGAATGGTATTATCTGCAGCTTATGCATTATTTTTATATAATAGAGTAAGTTTTGGATCAATGTCGAAATACGTAGCAGCCGACCCAGCCAATAGAGATTTAAATAGAAGAGAACTTTATTGTTTAATGCCATTAGCGAGTTTAGCATTCTTCTTAGGAGTATATCCTAATGTAGTTTTCTCGTTAATACATACAAGTACATTATCAATAGTTAGTGTATTAGGCTAAAATTATAGAAGGAGAGAATGGAAAGCATTCTCTCTTGACTATAAAAATATAAGTAGATGATGAAATTGGTAGCCATGATTGTTTTAGGTACAATTGCAAATCTTGCGTGAGAGTTCAAGTCTCTCTCTACTTATTGATATTTGTAGCTTAGCTACAAATATTCTTTCCGAAAAAACCTATCTTTTGTAGTCACTAGGCAAACATATAGATTGGTTCTTCACTTTATAATTCACAAAGATGAAAAAATTAAAAAAAGATTTGAAAAAAAGATTAGAGTTTGAAAGTCTTGAGAAAGACATGAAAATTTATAAAGCTTTAATAAATAATGAATTATTACCTTTAGAGTTAAGATTAAGTATCCAGAACGAAATGTTAGAAAAGATACCGAATAGTGCTCGAAGAGTAAGACAAAGAAATTATTGTTTAGAAACTGGTAGAGCCAGAGGAGTTCTCAATTCCTACGGTTTGTCCAGAATTAAGATGAAAGAGAAAGGGGATTTAGGACAGATTACAGGTTGAAAAAGATCAAGTTGATAATCTTCTTATCTTTCTAACCGTATAACACAAAATAAAAAAAAATGAATATCGCTTATAGTGCATTTGATCAATTTGAAATTATCAGATTATTTCCTTTACATTTCTTCGGTAACTTCGATATCTCTATTACTAACTCGACAGTGTTTTTAGTAGTAGCAGTAGGAAGTTTTTACTGATTATACATCTTAAATGTTGAAGAGGGACCATTAGTACCTGGAAGATGACAATCTATTATCGAATTAGCATATGAAAATATGTTAAACGTAGTAAAAGATAACATCGGATCTAAAGGTTTCCAATACTTCCCATTTATATTTACTTTATTTATATTCTTAGCAATGTTAAATTTATTTGGTATCGTACCATATACATTTTCTCCAACATCTCATATAGCTGTAACTTTTGGTTTAAGTTTGAGTATTTTTTTAGGAGTAACATTATTAGGTCTTGTAAATTACCAAAGTAACTATTTATCTATGTTTATGCCAAGTGGTGCGCCAATGGTAATGGCCCCATTCTTAGTTGTGATTGAAATAATATCACACGTGGCAAAAGCAATCTCTTTAGGAGTACGACTTGCTGCCAATATTACCGCCGGACATTTATTATTCGCTATCCTTTCTGGATTCTGTTGAACTATGTTAACTGCTGGTGGTATGTTAGCCCTTTTAAGTACTTTCCCTATCTTAATCGTTATCTTTATAACTGGTTTAGAAATGGCCGTAGCTTTAATACAAGCTTATGTATTTAGTTTATTAACATCTATTTATATTAGTGAATCTATCGATTTACATTAATTTATGTTTTTCAAGAATACTATAAAAATTCTTGTCTTTGTTTCCCTTTGGGAAATTCACTATTAGAAATGCCACAATTAAATATCGAAACTTTCGTTACACAATATTTCTGATTAATAGTAATATTATTTGGATTTTATGTGATCGTAGTAACAACAATTATACCTTCTATAGCATCTTCTATAAAACTGAGAAAGAAATTAACAGTTTCAGAAGACGCAGAAGTAGCTACAGATACTGTAGCTAGTGAAGATTCTAGCAACTGAAGTCCATTACTAAGTGTTTCACACGAAGTATGAACTTCTTCTGATCTAAAATCTTTACATTTTAGTAATGCTGATTGAATAAAAAACAATCTATAAAGCATAATTCTTTAAAAAAGAATTCTATCTAATCTCAGTGGTTCGCCACTAGAGTCCTCCCCTCTGGTTTTATTTGTATAGAACTGGAGGGGAATTATTCAAAACTTTATGATAAAAAATATTATAACGTCTCCTGAATTGTGAGACGGAATAGGTAAAATATTAGGATTAATTGTCCCTTTATTATTAGCTGTTGCTTATGTTACCCTTGCTGAACGTAAAGTTCTTGGTTCTATGCAACTTCGTAAAGGTCCAAATGTAGTCGGTTTTTATGGTTTATTACAACCTTTAGCGGATGGTTTAAAACTTTTCACTAAAGAAACTATACTACCTTCTCATTCTAATCTTGGTATCTTTATCATGTCACCTGTGATAGGTTTAACTTTGGCTCTTGTAAGTTGAGCTGTTATACCTTACGCCGAAGGTGCTGTGATTGCAGATATCAATGTCGGTATTTTATACTTATTTGCTGTTTCTTCTATCAGTGTTTACGCGATTCTTCTTTCGGGATGAGCTAGTAACTCTAAATATGCCTTTTTTGGAGCTATTCGTGCTGCTGCTCAAATGATCTCTTACGAAGTGTCTATGGGGTTGATCATTATCTCTGTTATATTATGTACAGGATCTTTAAACCTTACTGCTATCGTTAAAGCTCAAGAAGAAATCTGATACGTTATACCTCTATTCCCTGCATTTATCATGTTCTTTGTATCTGCTTTGGCCGAAACTAATCGCCCCCCTTTTGATCTTACTGAAGGTGAAAGTGAACTTGTTTCCGGTTTCAATGTTGAATATTCTGCCATGGCATTTGCCTTATTCTTTTTAGCTGAGTATTCTCACATTATCTTAATGTCTTTAATTACCGTTCTCCTTTTCTTTGGTGGTTGATTAAGTCCCTTTAGCTTTTTAGGCTTACCTGAATTGCCTATTGACTTGTCCTCGTTTTGGCTTGCGGCTAAAACTTCTATGTTCGTATTCTTATTTATTTGAGTACGCGCTACCTTCCCTAGAATTCGTTACGATCAATTAATGCAATTGTTATGAAAGTCTTACTTGCCTTTATCTTTGGGTTATGTTATCTTTGTTGGTTCTGTTTTGCTTGCCTTTAATGGTTTGCCTTTAGCTTAATCTTCCCGGATTCCATAATTCTTTTGTACTTTGGTACTACCCGTTTGGAAAGATCTTTTTCTTTCCAAATATCCCGTCGACATAGCAAAATTGGTAATGCCCTCGTTTTGTAATCGAGTGATTTTGAGTTCGAGTCTCAATGTCGGCACAGCTCAAACCCTCATAGGGTACCCCCTTTGATTATTTTCTTCCTTTTCATTTCCTTACTGTTTATCTCAGAATCACTTTCTACCCCGAGAAACCAATTCCTTAGAGATATCTCAGAAATGGCTGCAAAAAGTGAAAAAATATTTTCATTTTTCTTCCAATTCCGAGTGAATATCTCAATAAAGTGAGAAAAAGGTATAAGCTGCAATGAAGGAAACAAAGGAGGCATTATAAAAAGATGCAGAATTTTTTGGAAAGAAAGACCCTTTCCATTTTAGCGGGAAGATAAGAGTACAAGCAATCAAACCAACTAGCGATCCAATAGAGGCGTAAGAGGAGCGGGCCTATAGCTCATCAGGTAGAGCATTTCACTTTTAATGAAATGGTAACAGGTTCGAGCCCTGTTGGGCCTAAAGAGATAGAGTATATTGAATACTGTATCCTATAAAAAAATATGAGTAGATCCATATGAAAAGGTCCATATGTGCACCCGACAACCAGAGAAAAAATAATGGGAGAAGGTTGAACAATGAGCCAATTAATGTCACTAGAAATGAGTGGCAATAACAAGTCGAAAGACTTAGCAGTTATTCAAAAAAATATTCAGTCTCAAGAGATGACAAAAGCAGAAATAATGAGAACTTACGGAGTAGAAATTAAAGACAGAAGTACAACAATAATACCAGAATTTATAGACAAAGTAATAAAAGTCCATAAAGGGAATGCGTATGTGCCTTTAGAAATAAAGAAAGAACACGTAGGTTTAAAATTAGGGAACTTGGTAAGAACAAAGAGAATACCTGAATATAAAAAAAAGAAAAAATAAATGGGACGAAGAGTACCGAAAACGGGGATAAGAATAGGAAATTCATTGACATGAAAAACAACATTCCATTCCTTAAAAAAAAATATGAAAAGAACTTGGTATTTTGAGGAAGCATTAATAAAAAAGATAATAAAAGGTGTAAACCGAAAATTCAACTATTATGTTTCAGATATGGTAATACATGTTTTTCCAAAAACGAAATCAAATGAACCAATATTAATTCATATTAAATATTTAGTTTGAAGCGAAGAGAACGTAAGTTCAAAAAACGCACATTATATTACTTCTCAAGTGATATTACCAATTTTAGCCTATGTATTCAAAGAATATGAATTTAAATTCGATGTAAAAGTTATCAACAAGAAAATGATATCAAGAAATGCAGAAATATTCGGAGATTATATGGGAGATAAATTAATGGCCGAGCCACATCGGGACAAACAAATTATTGGACGTGAATTTAAAATTGCCACGGAAGAGATCAAAAGATATAATAATAAATCTTAAATCTAACTTCATCCAACAATTGCAGAAAACAAAGCATCTATTATTATATATAAAGAGAATGGAAAATAGATTTTTTCCATTCCATTCTCTATTATATATTTAGGATATGTGCTACCAATAAAAACCTATGATACAAAAACAAAGTAAATTAAGAATCATCGACAATACAGTAGGTAAAATAGGCCGATGTATACATGTTTATGGTAAAAAAAAAGGTATAGGGAGAATTGGAGATATAATATTAGTCAGTGTCATAGAAATAGACAAAGATAAAAATCAAAAATCTCCACAAGCTATGTTAAAAATAAAAAAAGGTGACATATTTAAAGCAGTAATAGTACGTACTAAAAAAGAATTTTCAGGACCGAAAAGTTGAAATAAAAAGATTTCATATAGAGAACGGTTTGATGACAATAGCATAATATTGATACAAGGAGATAGAAAAAATATATCACCTTTAGGAAATAGAGTGACACAACCGATATCTCGTAGAATATCTGAGAAGCCAGGATTAGAGAAATTACTAGCAATAGCACCAAGCCTTATAATATAAAATTATGTTACAAAGAAAACTACAAAATTCTCGTGATTTACATTTTAAAAATGATTTTTTGATAAAATTTCCAAAGAATCATGTAAAAGATGCACCTTACCCAGAGAAAATCACTATTCAATCGAATAAATTAAAAACAAATCCTGGAGTGGCACATCCACAATATACAGAATTAGGAAATTTATTACGAAAAATAACAGGACAAACAGGGAAATTACTTATGGCACAAAAATCTATAGCCTCTTTTCAATTAATGAAAGGAGACATGGTAGGTATAAAAACCACTTTAAGAAAGTTACAATTAGAATCATTCCTTGAGAAATTATTGTTTATAGTACATGTTGGTGAAGGATCAAATGTTTTACCTTTGGGTAAACCTTTTTTCCATCCACAAGGTTCTATACAATGAGGATCTCCGATTTATTTCCACAAAATTAGATTTGATAATAAAGAAAAATTTGGTTGAAACATTTCGCTGTCTTTTAAAGATAGACTGAAAGAATCTAACAATTTAGCTAAAGCTTATTGTTGTTCACATATGTTAATTTTGTTTAGACGTTAACATCTATTAAATCTTCTGGCAAAACATATTGCCAGAAGAGATGAGATTATAGAATTATTGCAGGGAGCTTTAGATTCAAAGGGTCAATCCTAAATAATCAGATGAAAATATACGAGGTATATAGAGACATGGCAGAAGCTGGCCAACTAGGATTTCAAGATCCGGCCAGCCCAATTATGGAAGAAATTATTAACTTCCATAATTATGTTATGGTATATTTAAGTTTTATAGTTATAGGTTTAGGATGAATGATGATAGAAATATTAAGAACTTATTCGAAAGCAAAAAGAGTTATATCGCACAAGTATCTAGTTCATGGAACACTGATTGAATTAATTTGAACAGTAACTCCTGCTTTAATTTTAATAACAATTGCTTTTCCTTCATTTAAATTATTATATTTAATGGATGAAGTAATTGACCCAGCGATAACAATAAAAGCTATCGGACATCAATGATATTGATCGTACGAATATAGTGATTATTCTAAACAAGATGGAAGTTCTATTAACTTTGATAGTTATATGATTCCGGAAGACGATTTAGAAGTTGGTGACTTAAGATTATTAGAAGTAGATAACAAAGTAGTAGTACCAAAAGAAACACACGTTAGAGTAGTAGTTAGCGCAGCTGATGTTTTACATTGTTGAGCAGTACCCTCTTTAGGTGTTAAAGTTGATGCTAATCCTGGTCGATTAAACCAAACAGCTTTCTTAGCTGACAGAGCTGGACGATATTACGGTCAATGTAGTGAAATCTGTGGTGCAAATCACGGTAAAATGCCAATCGTAGTAGAAGCAGTTAGTCTTACAGAATACTGTAACTATATTGAAGAATTATTAGTTGAAGCTAGAGAAGAAGAATAGTAGAATTGTAGCCAATTTTCCAAATTTCTAAACAAATCAAATAATTTTATGATATTAAAAAGACGCTCACCTCCGAAAGGATAATGTGAGCGTTTATTTTTAAACCATGAATTGGTCAGAAAGATGACTTTTCAGTACTAACCATAAAGACATCGGAACATTATATATGATTTTCGGTGCTATTAGTGGAGCAATTGGTACTGCTTTTTCAGTTTTGATTCGAATGGAATTATCATCACCCGGTGAAGCTTATTTAGCTGGTGATGATCAACTTTATAATGTTATTGTAACAGCGCATGCTTTTGTAATGATATTTTTCTTCGTGATGCCTTTTGCAATCGGAGGATTCGGAAACTGAATGGTTCCTTTAATGATAGGAGCGCCTGATATGGCAAATTAAATTATGTTAAATAAAAGTTACCTCGCGGGACTTTGAGAAGGAGATGGTCATATCTCTTTCACCAAAGATAAAAATCCCCGTTTTTGTATCACTACACATCAAAAAAATGAACCTTGATTATTACTCGTTAAAAAAGAACTTGGTGATTACGGTTTTATTAGAAGAAAAACTAAAGAACACGCTCTCGTTTTGACTGTCTCTAATAAAGATGGATTAGTTTCCATTCTGACATTATTGAATGGTCATTTAAAAACACCCAAAATTTATTCCTTTAATTTATTAATTGATTGAATGAACGCTAATTCAGATCATTCTTTTGAAAAATTTGATATTGATTATGACTTAAATAATCATTGGTTGGCAGGGTTTATTGACGCAGATGGCTGTTTTTATATTAGATATAGTGAACCTAAAGCTTCCTCTGGAAAACCTCCAAGGGTAGCTACTAGATTCACTTTAGATCAAAAAATGTTTCTGCAAAATGGAGAATCCTATGAAAAAATTATAAATTCTATTGTATCCTTTCTCGATTGTAAACTATACTTAGTTACAAAAAAAAATGGTCATAGTTATTATAATATTAGTTCAAATAGTATACATTCTGTCGGAATATTAATTCTTTATTTTGAAAAATATTCTTTAAAATCATCCAAATATTTAGATTATTTAAACTTTAAAGAAGTTTCTTATCTTCTAAAAAATAAAAATTGTAAGGATAACCTTCAAACAATTAAATATTTAAAAAGACAAATGAATAATTCTAGAAAAATATGTGTATGAGAACATTTAAAACAACAACATAATTAGGGAATGCCGTTTTCTACTGTAAAGAAGATTATAATTATTTCGCTATATGCGTGGAAATCCTCAAAAGATCAAAAGACTTAAAGCAAACTAATTAAAGAGCTAAGTAAAACTGTTTGATACATGGGGGCAATACGCAGGACACTTATGAATATAAGGATCCCCAGAGACTACACGCGAAACTCCTGAAAAAACCTTTTAAAAAGCTATATTTGCTAAAAAGGAATAGGATGAAGATATAGTCCGTCTTGATTTGAAAATTTCAAGGTAATCTCGATTCCCAAGATTAAATAACATCTCATTTTGATTATTGCCACCCGCATTAATCTTATTATTAGGTTCAAGCTTAGTAGAAGGAGGTGCAGGGACAGGATGAACGGTCAAAAATGAAATTCCTTTATGGAATTTAGGGTAGGCTGTTCATTAAAAAATAAATCCCACTCGATGCGGGAAACTTTCGCTTGAAGTTAGAATTACTAGTCAAATAACTTGGCAGTCATAATATTCTAATTAGAAACAATCCGCCTGAATTTATAAACATAAAAATGAAAATAAAAATAAAAGATTCATCAGAGACTGGATTTTATAATAAAATCCGATTCTTAGAGCCGTTTCTTGCGGACAAGAATAAATGTGGGACACTTAACAATGATTTTTGTAGATGGTTTGTTGGATATACAGACGGAGACGGTTGTTTCAATGTATATCTTAATGAAACTGATTCAAAAATAAATTTAACTTATAAACTTAGCCAAAAAGAAAATAATATTCAAGTTTTATATTATATGAAGAAACTTTTAGGTGTAGGAAAAGTTAGAAAAGATAAATATGGTATGGCACACTTATTAATTAGAGATAAAAAAAGTCTTGAAAATGTTATTATTCCTCTGTTTGAGAGTTTTCCTCTTAAAACAGATAAAATTTATTCATTTAAAAAATTCAAAAAATCTCTATCTATTTGAAATGACAGAGAAAAAACTCAATCTGAAAAATTAAACGCTATAAAAAATATTCTAGCTGAAGAACAAAATTCTATAGCTCATTTTAACAGTTGTCTTAATTTATCCAAAGAATGGATAATCGGTTTCGTAGAAGCTGAAGGTTCTTTTTATCTTACAAAAAAAGAAGATTCTCGTATTGTGCATGGTTTTGGTATCACACAAAAAAAGAATAAAGAAATTTTAGAAGAAATAAGAAAAATCTTTAAAATCAAACAACAAGTTAAATGAAATAGAAAAGGTTTTTGAAGCTTAGATACTACAGAATCTAAAAGTTTGAAAATAATTAAAGATTATTTTTATAATACTATGAAAAGTAGAAAGTCTTTAATATATCGGATATGGGCTCGTTCTTTTAGACATAAGAATAAATATCAAAAATTATCTAAATTACAAAATAAGATTAGAAATCTTAGATAAGTTAAGTGAAGGTATAGTCCACTTTAAGTTACCCACCTTTATCTTCAATAGAATATCATTCTGGTGGTGCAGTAGATTTAGCTATCTTCTCACTACATTTGGCAGGGATTAGTTCTATCCTAGGTGCTGCTAACTTTATTACTACAATTATAAATATGCGAGCTCCCGGAATGACTTTCCATAAAATGCCTTTATTTGTTTGAGCTGTATTTGTAACAGCGATATTATTATTATTATCATTACCAGTATTAGCTGGTGCTATTACAATGCTTTTAACAGATAGAAACTTTAACACAAGTTTCTTTGATCCCGCCGGAGGTGGTGATCCAATATTATACCAACATTTATTTTAATGAAAAAAACAATAAATCTAAACAATTTTAGACTAAAATATCCTCAATATAATCACATACCAGATGACTGATTCATATGATTTATAGGGTTTTTTGAAGGAGATGGTTGTTTTACGATCGGCAAAAAGAACGTGGAAATTGTTATAACTCAAAGAGAAGATAACAAACATGTTCTAGATACTATGCTAGAAAATTTTAAATTTGGTACGGTTATTGTACAAACTAGACATATTGTACCCGGAAAACTTTGAACATATAAATATATTGTTAGAGATTTTGCTGGACAAAATGTACTCTTGAATTTGTTCCACGATAATTTAGTTATACCTATAAGACAAAAAAAATTTAACCAATTCGTCTTAATTTATAATCAAAAATTAGATAGAGCAAAAAATAACCGACCTCATAAATATAAGAATATCAATCCTATTGATTCTAGTACTATATTATCTTGACCTATGAAGATAGATACTTGAATAGTCGGATTTATTGACGCAGAAGGGTGCTTTTATACTAGTATTCGAGAAAACAAAGTACGTATGTGTTTTGATATATGCCAAAAAGATTATCGAGATTATTCTGTTTTACCTTTATTGGAACATATACAAAAAGAAATTTTTAATGCAGGTATCATCTCACGACATACACATAAAAGTGTTATTTGTTTAAGAGTCACAGGTATCCGTACGGAAATTCAAAAAGTTCATGATATTTTCAATATTACTAGTTTAAAAACAAATAAATTGAATAATTACTTGCGTCAAAAAGAAATATTATTCAGATATCAACAAAACCATCACTTAGTAGAAAAAAGTTTGAGAGAAATGATAGTTATATCAAATTCTCGATTCTAAAAGATTTATCTGCAATTGAAATAGAGGGCGTGTATTTTCGGTAAGAAATGAAGGAATTCTCAGCAAATGTATAAAAAATGGGGTACCCTATGAGGGTACCCAAGAAAAGACTGAGAATTATTACATAGCCCTAGTCATAACTAGGTACTTATAAATATAATTTATAGGGAAACACATTACAGATAACTCTTAGAAGGAATGAAATGTGAGAATAGTTAATTTACCCCGACGGGGGCGAATCTTAAAAATAAAATTTTTAAGTGGCAATGCTAGTGAAAACGGTCAACTTTATAAGAGAAGACCGTCGGTTTCCTAAGAAATCGCTACAGACTGGGTCACTAGTGGGTGTCTGAAATGATGCCTGATGTACAGTCGGATACCTAAAACCTAAATAATATAGGTTTTTCAAGGCCATCGAAGAACAAAAAGGTTAATAACTTAATGGGAGGTGGTACAGCTAAAATCTAGGTGTTTTATACATAAAGATTTTGGAGGTTTTGGATTCTTCGGTCACCCTATTGCAAAACTTTGGGGTGCATAAATTTCACTATATGCCGGAAATTCTTTAAAAAAAGATACTGCTACTAGTTTTAAGTAGTTATGTAAAAATGCTTTTATATAATAAAGAAAATCGGCAGGAAACTTATTGTTTTATTAGAATAAGGATCCTCACAGACTATACGTGAAAATCTTAATTTAGGAAATTATGAAAAAATTAAAAATACATCGTCCTACTAAAAAGATCTATTCTACAGATAATGACTTAGGTTATTATTTGGCTGGCTTAATTGACGGTGACGGTCATTTTAGCACACAAGGACAAATTGTTGTGTCTTTTAATCAAAGAGATATTAGACATGCTTTTAAATTACGAAGTCAAATTGGTTATGGGAAAATAAGACCTGTTAAAGATAAAGCTGCGGCTAATTGAATTATCAGTAATCGAGAAGGGATTCTTAAAGTTATGAAATTAATTCATAACAAAATAAGACACCCAGATAAGATAAAACAATTCAATCACCGTCTTTGCAATAAATATAAATTTGAATTTACTGAAAATAGTTCAGAAATAAATTGAGAATCTCCTTGATTTTCAGGGTTTTTTGATGCTGATGGTTATTTAAGAATTTATAATGTTATTAAAAAAGAAAGGCTTCATCCTGAAACAAGATTGTTGGCTCAAATAGACCAAAAAAATGACATTCTTTTAAAACAATTCAAAGAAAACTTTGGAGGATATTTAGGTTATAGAGAAAAACAGAATACTTATTATTATTCTACAACTTCCTATAAAGGCATGTATCTACTCTTAAAATATTTTGATTGTTATAGTTTACAATGTGATTATCATTATCTAAGATATACAGTTTTACGTAAAGCTTATCTCTTAGTGCAAAATAGCATGCATTTAACAGATATTGGAAGACAAAAAATTCGTAATTTAGACAAAACCCTAAAAGATATGAGATAGTCGGACCATTTATGAGAATAAATGAGACAATAATTCATGGTCGTTTTTAAACGATTGAGATATGAAACATTGCAACATAAACGGAAGTTTACATATTAATATTACCAGCGTTTGGTATAGTAAGTCACATCGTGGCAACATTCTCAGATAAACCTGTATTTGGTGCATTTGGAATGATCTACGCGATAGTGTCTATCGGAATCTTAGGATTCATCGTATGAGCTTAAATTAAATGGGCTCCATGTTAGTGTAAACTAATATGAAAAAATTCGCTATATGCTGGAACTTCCTGTTTGAAAGAATATATTCTGCCAACTCGCTATAATATTTTTGAATATATAAGGCTAAGAGTAGGACAGAGACAATTATATTTGAGTAAGGAACAATCAGCCGGAAACTTATTTTCTACAATGTAGCTTCAATAAGGATCCTCAGAGACTAATACGCGAGTCAACTAAAACTCACATTGTGAGTTATATAAACAGTCAACACTGAATAAATAATTATGAAATTTGAAAAATATATAAACAACCATTTACCTGAACATATAAAACCATACGAAAATTATGAAAATGATTTAGAATGATTTTTAGGGTTTGCAGAAGGAGATGGTCACTGATCGGCAACATTGCCAAAGAATGCTATTTATCATAGACATTCCTTTATTATAACTCAAAAAGACCCACAAGTCTTATTTGCAGTCAAAAGCATATTAGGTTTTGGTACAATAAAACCTGTTATTGTTAGAGGAGAGTTAAGTCACTACAGATATGTAATTTCAGATAAAATAAATATCGAAAGAATTATACATATTTGTAATGGGAATTTAGTTCTAAATAAAGTAAATACACGATTTAAATTGTTTGTTGAAACTTTTAATGAGCGTCCCAAAACAAGTATTATAGAATATATTCAACCAGATAAAAATGAAAAGTTTGTAACTTTACAAAATGGTTGATTTTCTGGATTTATAGACGCCGAAGCTTGTTTTAATGTAGAGAAAAATAGAGACAATCGACCTAGGTTTGTAGTAGGTCAATCTCATGAAAAATATATTATAAACCAACTTAAAGAGATACTATCTCCAAATGGAGGTTCTGTACATTTAAGATCTGGAGCTAATGATCATTATGTTTTACAAGTGTCTGCATTAGAAACTTTAGAGATTTTGGCAATATATTTAGAAGATTATCCTTTAAAATCTGAGAAATCCATCGGCTATAAACGTTGATTGAAAGTTATTTATAGAACTCTCGAAAATAAACCTCGGCAAAGTATTAGAAGTTTAATTAGATTAGAACGTCTTATAAAAAATATCAAATAAAATTTACGTGAGATATATATTGATTGACAATGCCCAATTCATTATATTTGTCGTCAATATATATTTCATATCTCTCATATTTATCCCTCAAAGAGTTGGATGTAAACTTAAGTTGAAGATAGAGTCCAGTTAAACTTATATAGTTTGACTACACCACATGTTTACAGTAGGTATGGATGTAGATACGAGAGCTTATTTCACAGCGGCAACAATGATTATCGCAGTTCCAACAGGAATTAAAATCTTCTCATGATTGGCAACAATTTTCGGAGGATCTGTACGATATAAAGTACCAATGTTATGAGCTTTAGGTTTCATCTTCCTATTCACAGTCGGTGGTTTAACTGGTGTAGTATTATCTAACGCCGGATTAGACATCGCATTACACGATACCTATTATGTTACTGCGCATTTCCATTACGTTTTAAGTATGGGTGCAGTATACGCTTTATTTGGTGGTATTTACTACTGAATGGGTAAAATTACAGGTTTCGAATATCCAGAAACACCAGCAAAAATACATTTCTGATTAATGTTTATAGGGGTTAATACATTGGCCCCGTTTAACTTGGCTTGATGCTGGAACAACTATTTTCTTTTAAATTTTTTTAGAAGGCAGACTTATATCTTTTATAATTCTGTGAAAATATTGTCTGATACTTACTCTAACCATCCTATATTCAATAGAGGTGGGAAAACGATAGGGAAACCTACAAGGACTAGTATAAAAAATGGCAATATAAAGAATCAAAAAATGATTCGAATAGTCAATCAGCAGGGGTATGTGAGAAATTTCTCTACAGCTCCTCAGAGAATATACGCCAAGGAATTATGATATATAATGGGTTTATTTGAAGCACACGGTTCTATCTCTTGTTATTACGAAAAAAACAACATTCGTTTAGATTTAACAATAGCTTTAGAAGAAAAAGATGCAAAATTAACACATTGAATAAGAAAACAAATGAAGCATGGACAAGTTAAAGTTGTAAAATATTCTAATAATCCTAATAAAAATTTATCTAGGTATATTATTAGATCTAAAGCTTTAATTCAAGATGTTTGATTTGATTTATTTGAACAATATCCATTATTAACAAAAAATAAAACAGGGTATTGTTTATGAATACAGAATTCTTTAAAAGAGAAAAAGATAAAACAAAAAAGTTCTTTCTTTTTAAAGACTTCTTCTCCTTTCTTAAAATTAGATGAAATAAAAAATCCTTATATATTAGATTGAATTATCGGATTTATAGAAGGTGATGGGAGTTTTTATATAACAAATATAAAAAATTCAAAAAATTCAACAAGAGCTGAGTTTAATATTAGCCAGAAAAATGAGAAATTTTTATTAGAAGAGATAGGCCGAATAATGGGTTTATCTGGAAAGAATAAAGTTTCTGTTAAAAAGAATGGTCTATGCATTTTAACTGCAACCTCTTTAAAAGATATACAAGCAGTTGTGAATTTTATGTATCACCCACAAAGAATTCGATTAAAAGGTTTGAAAAAGATAAAATTCTTACTCTGAATCAAAGAGTTAAGGAGAAATCCAAAGTATTCAGGATTAAAATTGCAGCCAAATAAATATTAAAAAATCATAATTCAAGATTTATTCCAAACTACATTGAAAATTGTAGAAAATGATACGGACGAGACCGTATCATTCAATAAAAAACTAAGAAAAAGAAAATGCAATGTTACATTCTTCCCACAACATTTCTTAGGATTAGCTGGTTTCCCTCGAAGATATAGTGATTTCCCAGATGCTTATTTAACATGAAATGTTATAAGTTCTATAGGAAGTTTAATCTCAGTGGTAGCAACAATAGTATTTATGTATGTATTGTATAGAACATTTGCAGACAGAATAGAAGTATCTTCAAACTATTGACACTCACCTGAGTTATTCGAACAAAAAGGAGATTTCGTAGCTGTAAGCAGCTTAGAATGAACACAAACTTCACCTCCTTCATTGCATACGTATAACGAATTACCATACGTAACTGCAACGAGAGAAGCGTAAGATTGCAGAAGTTCTTTATTGGTAAAATATTTTTCTTAGGAAAGATACCTAAATCCTGCAATATGTAGGGTTTAGGACCAAGAAAAAAGTGTCTGTAGCATAAATGGTAGTGCATTGAGCTTCGGATTCAAAAGTTAAGGGTTCGAACCCCTTCAGACATTTAAAAAGCTTCTCTTTGAAGCTTACCAACCATTTGCTAGCTTTTGTAGTTAGCAAACAAAAAGTCCTTTTGGACAAATAAAAAGAAAACTCTTTATAAAAAAAATGGAAATAACAAGCATAAAAGACATAATAGTCTTATTCTTAGGAATCGGTACGATAATATCAGGTTTTTTAGTAATAAGTTCTATTAATCCAATGCATTCTGTAATCGCATTAGTATTAACTTTTGCAAATGCAGCAGGATTATTAATACTTCAAGAAGTTGAATTTTTAGCTATCCTATTCGTAATAGTATATGCAGGAGCGATAGCTATTTTAATATTATTCGTTGTAATGATGCTTAATATTAGATTAGTAGAGTTAGTAGATAATACAACTCGTTACGTGCCGATAGGGTTTATTATAGGTATAGTACTTTTAACACAATTATGAATAATAGTGGAGAAAGAGATACCAAATAATTGAGCTGGGATTAGTCAAATTGATTATGTTCACACATTATCAGAAAAAACAAACATTGAAAGTATAGGTGATGTATTATATACGGAATATTATATATATTTCATCGTATCAAGTTTGGTATTATTAGTAGCAATGATAGGTGCAATCGTATTGACATTAAGTCATGAGGAAGAGGTAAGAAGACAAGATCTTTTCTGCCAAATTCAATCAGATCACACTTCAATTGTTTCTCGTTCAAATTAGGAAGGAAACCGATAAGGTTCTTCAAAATATCTAAATTCCAATAAATGCAGAAATTTAGACAAATTATCAAAAATGTATATAGAAAAAATCATAGAAAACTGGTATTGATTAATGCCAGAAATATATTTAATGGTTATGGTAGTAAGTTTAATAGCTTATGGAGTAATTTATGGAGCAAGTGTCGAAGGTCGATACTCTCAATTAAAAAAAATTACTTGATTATCCATTATAACCTTACTTTTAACCTCTTTTATTGTAATGTATTTATACGCTCAAGCAGAAGGACGAGTTGAAATCGCAGGTATTTTAGGTGTAGATAAATTTAACCTATTTGTTAAAGAAGTCGTACTACTTAGTGGAGCTGCTGTTCTTTTACTATCTCTAGGGTCTTATACTCAAGAAAATATTAAAGAATATGAATTTTCACAATTAGTATTATTAAGTATTCTTGGGATGTTACTATTAGTTTCAGCGCAAGATTTTATAATTCTTTATTTAGCTATAGAGTTAATTAGTTTATCCTTATATTCTTTAGCTGCAATAAAAAGAGACAAAGAATTAAGTACAGAAGCTGGTTTAAAGTATTTCATTATGGGTGCTTTAAGTTCTGGTATTCTTTTAATAGGTTGTACAATATTATACATAGAAACTGGAGATACAAGCTTTGTAGCTATCTCTAATTATGTATTATATTCTACAAATCCCGGTATCGAATTAGGTGCTTTAATGGTGATTATCGCGATGTTATTTAAATTAGCAGCCGCTCCTTTTCATATGTGAGTTCCTGATGTTTACGAAGGTTCACCTACTATTGTTACTGGTTACTTTGCAATTGTACCAAAAATTGCTCTTTTAACAATATTAATTAACTTATTATTCGGTCCTTTCTTAGGTATCTGAAGTAATATGTTACAAGCCGTTATATTAAGCAGTGCTATATTAAGTATAGTTGTTGCTAGTATTGGTGGTATTAATCAAGCTATGTTAAAACGTTTGATTGGTTATAGTGCTATAGGTCATATGGGATTCATGTTACTTGGTATAGGTGTAGCGACTTTCGCTAGTATTCAAGCGACTTTAATTTATGCTGTATTGTATATTTTAATGTCTATTAATTCTTTCGCCTGTGTTTTAAGTATTTGAAAAGGTGGTGAAAACCATATCTCTCGGTTATGAACTATATCTAGAACCTCTCCCGTTTTAGCTTTAACTTTTGTTGTAAGTATCTTTTCTATCGCAGGAATCCCTCCTTTAGCTGGATTCTTAAGTAAATATTTAATTTTATTAACTGCTGTAGAAGGTGAATTCACAATTTTAGCTGTTGTAGCTGTTTTATTTACATGTATCTCATGTTTTTATTACTTACGATTAATTCATTATATCTACTTCCAAGATAAAACTCAATATCTTGTTAGAGCTTTAAATGAAAATGTTGAAAAAACAAACCGATCTGTTAGGGAAATCTCTATCGAACGTTCTATCGTTCTTGGGTCTACTTTGTATATTATTTTAACTTTATTAATTTACCCACAACCTATATTAATGTTAAGTTTTGATTGTTTAATCAACTCTTTATATTAATTGGCCTTGTTTCCCTATCGGGAAATAAGAGCCCTTTGGAAAGATGGCAGAGTCCGGTTGAATGCGTTAGTTTTGAAAACTAAATTTGCTTCTATAGCAAACGGGAGTTCGAATCTCCCTCTTTCTAAATTGAATCCTCTATTGAGGATTCTATGTTAATTAAACAAACATGATAGAATATACAAATGTCTTAATATTTCTAGTTGTCGCTTTATTGCTTTCACTAGTTATCGTAGGTGCTTCTTACTTATTCTCAGTAAAAGCTGCAGATCAAGAAAAAATCTCTGTTTATGAATGCGGGTTTGACCCCTTTGGTGACAGTCGTAAAGTCTTTGAAATTAGATTTTTCCTTGTCGGAATTTTATTTATTATTTTCGATCTTGAAATCTCTTTCTTATTCCCTTGATCCGTTGTTCTTAGCGATATCCATATCTTTGGTTATTGAACTATGATCACATTCCTACTTATCTTAACTGTAGGACTTATTTATGAATGAATGAAAGGTGGTCTTGAGTGAGAATAATTCTTTTCTCATAGGTACCCCCTTTGATTATTTCCTTACTGTTTCCCTCAGATCACTCCTTTTATGCTGCAATAAATCAATTGCAGCTTAGAAATATCTCAGAAAATGGAGGGAAAAAGAAAAAAAGAAATTGGAAGAAATTTTTGAAGTATAAGAAATTTAAAGTAAGTTATTATTTCATTTAATGGGAAATTTTGCAAAAAGGCTGCTAAATTTAAGAGCACCTTTTCAAATTCTTAAAAAAAGGGTAGGTAGCAAAAGTTTTTGGTAAGAAATTACGTAGCAAAAGAAAAACCCGAGAAATCGGAATAAAAAATAGCTACGTAGAACTACAAAAGACAGTAAACCATTAAATGGGATAGTAATATCTACTTTAAATAAACTCAATTTCAAAAGAAGGCATCAAACCAACTAGAAGTTATAAAATGAGGTACAATGGCTGAGTGGTTAAAGGCGATTGTTTGTAAAACAATTGATGATTATCTACCAAGGTTCGAATCCTTGTTGTGCCATTTCGCAGTTTATTATTTCCTTTTTTAGGTATATGATTCTTAGCTCAATTTGCTATGAATCTCAAAAATAAACGGATTGTCTATTCTTTCTTAAAAAGAAAAAAGATAGGCAAAAAAATTAAAAAATGAGAGTTTTAAAACACCATCCAATATTATCATTAGTTAACGGTATGCTGGTAGATTTACCTTTACCATCTAACTTAACATATATGTGAGGGTTTGGTTCATTACTAGGATTATGTCTTACTATACAATTAGCGTCAGGTATCTTCTTAGCTATGCATTACTGTCCATCTGTAGATTTAGCATTTGTTTCTGTTGAGCACATTATGCGAGATGTAAATTACGGATGATTTTTAAGATATTTACATGCCAATGGTGCTTCTATGTTCTTTATAGCAGTATTCATGCATATCGCTAGAGGTTTATATTACGGAAGTTATACAAAACCTAGAGATATGGTTTGAAACATTGGAGTAGTTATTTTAATAGCTATGATGGCGACAGCCTTCATTGGTTATGTTCTTCCTTGAGGTCAAATGAGTTTCTGAGGAGCCACAGTTATTACAAATTTAATATCTGCAATACCTTTCATAGGTGTAGATATCGTAGAGTGATTATGAGGAGGGTTTAGTGTAAGTAACGCTACATTAAACAGATTCTTCAGTTTACATTACTTATTACCTTTTGTAATCGCAGGTTTAGCAGTAGTTCATTTAATCGCATTACACGATGCGGGAGGGAACAACCCATTAGGAGTCGATAGTAATATAGATAAAATACCATTCCATCCTTATTATACATTTAAAGATTTATTCGGGTTCGGAATGTTTGCAATAGTATTTGCATATTTCGTATTCTTTGATCCAAATTTATTAGGACATTCTGATAATTACATACCCGCGAATCCATTAGTGACGCCTCCACATATTCAACCTGAGTGATATTTCTTATTTGCTTACGCAATTTTAAGATCAATCCCAGATAAATTATTAGGAGTATTAGCTTTATTCGCGTCGTTATTAGTATTATTGGCAATGCCTCACGTACATACTTCTAAAATAAGAAGTATGCAATTTAGACCCCTTTCTAAAATATTCTTCTGATTCTTTGTTTCAGATTTTATAATCTTAACAATAATAGGAGGACAACCTGTAGAGGAACCATGAGTTATAGTAGGACAAGTAGCTTCAGTAGCTTACTTTGCTTATTTCTTAATTCTACATCCTTTATTAGGAATTTTAGAAAATAAATTATTGAAACTATAATTTTATCAGTGAAGAGGAGCAAGCTTCAAACTTTTATAGTTTGAAGCTCCTAACTGTAGGTTATGTTTATTGGTAAAACTAGCGTCTGCAAAACACTTAAAACAGGTTCGAATCCTGTCATAACCTTTAAATGGATGGCCCTGAAACCAGGAGATTCTATAAGAATGAGAGTTTTGTAGCTCTTAAAGTCCTAAAACAAGGATATTAAATAAAACTATGAAAACATACAAATTTCAACTAGGTGAAGAATATAGTGAAGGGAAACTGACTAAATGATCAGGAGGTTTTACACAACTAACTTTATCTTTTAAGGATAGAAAAATCCAACAAAAATCTATTTTTTTCAATAGTCACAACGTCACTCTAAAAAATCCTGGATTAATAACGCTAGGTACAAAAAGTCTAATCACGAAGCAAGAGCTAAAATGATGAGGAACTCTAGAACAGAAAATTAATGCATGAGCCAAAGAAACACAAGGTTATTATGAACAAGAAATAGAAATCAAAGGTACAGGATACAAATTTGAAATAGAGCCTACTGCTCTTAAATTTGATATCGGAAAAAGTCATGAGTATTCTTTTGACCTACCAAAAAATATTGAATTTGCAGCCAAAGAGAAAGGTATGACTAAAATTGTCAAAGGTAAATCTACAAATAAACAAGATTTAACTCAATTCTTAGCCAACATAAGAAAACTATTTCCTTTAAATATTAAACAACACGGTATTGTTATAAAACCTATAACGTATACAAAAAATGTGAGATAATTATGCAACATAAAGAGAATGAAGAATGCCGAGAAATCTATTCTCTTTATTCTCTTTATATAAAAAAGATTATAATAAAGGTTAAAAACCGGATAATCTAGAGAGTCTCCTTTTTGTGGGAGCGTAAAAACAATACCAAATGGCAAAACATTTTCATCCATTTCATTTAGTTGACCCATCACCATGACCTTTCGTAGGTGCATTCGGTGCTTTAGGTTTAACTAGCGGAGGAGTTTTATACATGCACTCTTACGCATTAGGTAGTATTCTACCTGTTGTTTCTTTATTATTAATATTGGCAGTAATGGCAGTATGATGAAGAGACGTTATAAGAGAAGCTTCTTACCAAGGACACCATACTTTGGTAGTTCAAAGAGGTTTACGATATGGGATGTTATTATTCATCTTATCTGAAGTTTGTTTCTTCTTCTCTTTCTTCTGAGCCTTCTTCCATAGTGCTTTAGGTCCTGATATAAACATCGGATCTATGTGACCACCTGTGGGTATCCAAGCTTTAGATGCTTTCTCAGTACCTTTATTAAATACTGCGATTTTATTATCGTCAGGTTGTACAGTTACTTGATCTCATCATGCTATGGTTGCTGGTGACAGAAAAAACGCAATTATCGGTTTATTCGTGACTGTTGTTTTAGGTCTTATCTTTACAGCTTTACAAGCTATGGAATATTACGAAGCTCCCTTTACTATTGCAGATAGTGTTTACGGTTCTACTTTCTTTGTAGCTACTGGTTTTCACGGTTTGCATGTTATTATAGGAACTTTATTCTTACTTGTATGTTTATATAGAATTGTAGATCACCATTTTACAAAACATCATCACAATGGTTTCGAAGCCGCTATTTGATATTGACACTTCGTTGATTACGTATGAATATTCTTATTCTTATGTATATACTGATGAGGTAGTTAATTTCAAAGTTTTGTCTCAACTTTTAAGTTGATACATTACGACACAATAAAGGAAGAGGCAGATTTCTGCCTCTTCCTAGTTATCCAAAATATGAAAAAAGAAAATATCGCAAGATTTAAAAAATATGTTGTTCAACAAAACATTATGAAAAAACCCGAAATTGTTTCTTTATACAACAAAGAAGGAAAATCTGTAGAAGTTTGTTTTGAAAAAGCTGAAAGAAGCAAAATTAAATTTTTAACAGAAGCTACTTTGAAAGAAATATCTAGAAAAGCTAGTTCTGAAAAGTTAGTCGGTCTTGAGATTTCTTTAGCTGGACGTATCAAAGGTGCAGCTATGGCTAGACGTACTACTACTGGTTTAAGTGGTTCTTTAAAACCCCAAACTATATTAGGTTCTGAGTACTATTCCATTTACCAAAAAAATGTTTATACTAAATGAGGTATCCTTGGTTTAACTATTCGAAACAATAATATCAATTAATTCTCTTAGAGAATTTTAACGAATTCAAAATGATTAAAAAATACAAACCTACTTCTCCTGGTAGAAGACACCGAATTGTTGTTATCGACCCTTGCGTTAGCTCTGATAAATCTTTCCCTAAAGTTCGATCTTTACGTAAAGGTATCTCTAATACTGGTGGTCGGAATAATTCTGGTCAAATTACTATAAGACATCGTGGTGGTGGACATAAAAAAATTGTTCGTACTATCGATCGTGCTTATAAAAAAGGTAAATTCTCTGCTAATTGCACAGTTTTACAAATTGAATATTCTCCCAAAATGGGTGGTAATATTGCTCTATGTGCTGTCGGATCTCATTCACCCTTCTATCGAATGGCTACTCAAAATGTTCCCGTTGGGAGCTCTTTCTCTGGCCCTTTTGTTCAAGATGATATCCCTAAAGATGGTGATGTTAAATTTTTAAAAGACATCCCTCAAGGACGGCACATCCATTCTGTTGAGATGATTCCTGGTGCTGGTGCAGTTCTTGCCCGATCTGCCGGTGCTTTCGCTACTCTTCTTTCTCACTTACCTAACGGTTCTTCCATTGTTTTATTACCTTCTAAAAAAACTATAACACTAAAACAAAATTGTTTAGCTACTCTTGGTAAAGTTGGTAATGAAAAACATTATCTTGCTAAAGCTGGTAAAGCTGGTGCTAACCGATGAAAAGGTCGACGGCCTGTTGTTCGTGGTGAAGCTATGAATGCTGTTGACCATCCTCATGGTGGTAATAGCCACGGGTCTGGTGGTAAAGGAAAACCTATCAAAAATATTTGAGGTAAATTAGCTAAATTCACTGGTTCTTCTAGTTAATTCTTGTCTTACACTACTCTTTAATAGAATCCAACCCCCTCTTCCTGCAATTGCAGGAAGAGGGGGTTTTGTTCCTTTTTTCTTTCTGTAAGGGTACCCCCTATGATTATTTTCTCCCTTTTCATTTCCTTACTGTTTATCTCAGAATCACTTTCTAACCCTGAAAACCAATTCCTTAGAGATATCTCAGAAATGGAAAAAAGTGAAAAAATATTTTCATTTTTCTTCCAATTCCGAGGCTATGGTAAATAAAGTGATAGAAATGTATATAAAAAGAGATTAAATAAACTTGGATAATAAAATTATATAATTGAGCGATCCCCATTTACAAATTTTAACATTTTAAGAAAACTATTTTAAGAAAATAAAAAATTGGAGTATAGGGCATCAAACCAACTAGGCGACAACTTGGAAAAGTTGGGTGTTTTATAATACACAGTACCACCCCCAGCTGGGAGGCGTATAGTGTAACGTAACCCTCCCAGCTGGTAACCTATATAGATAGTACCTTATTATTAGATATATCTATTTTTATTCCAAACTTCAACTCATTTATTTAATAAAATTAAAAAACGACGAAGTGTGAGCACGCCAGTGTGAACACGGAGTTATCCGGGGCCAATCGGCACCGGTATCCCAATGAAGGATTTTAATATAATATCAGAATTGTTGTAGAACTATGAAATAAGATTTAAAAACTACGAAGTGTGAGCACGCCAGTGTGAACACGGAGTTATCCGGGGCCAATCGGCACCGGTATCCCAATGAAGAATTTAAATATTATATCAGAATTATTATAAAACTATTTAATAAGATTTAAAAACCCCCTCTCAAAATATGAGAGGGGGTTTTCGCATGCTATAACTTTTTCTATTTTTTATAAAATGGAAAATTGGAGTATAGGGCATCAAACCAACTAGGCGACAACTTGGAAAAGTTGGGTGTTTTATAATACACAGTACCACCCCCAGCTGGGAGGCGTATAGTGTAACGTAACCCTCCCAGCTGGTAACCTATATAGATAGTACCTTATTATTAGATATATCTATTTTTATTCCAAACTTCAACTCATTTATTTAATAAAATTAAAAAACGACGAAGTGTGAGCACGCCAGTGTGAACACGGAGTTATCCGGGGCCAATCGGCACCGGTATCCCAATGAAGGATTTTAATATAATATCAGAATTATGATAAAGCTATAAAATAAGATTCAAAAACTACGAAGTGTGAGCACGCCAATGTGAACACGGAGTTATCCGGGGCCGATAGGCACCGGTATCCCAATAGAAAATGTAACGTAGTCCAGTCCAGCTGACTGCAACATCTATCAATAGAACCTTAAAAATATAATAATTTTAATAACACGTGCTGGGAATATAGAATTTAGCGAAGAACTGTGCTAGAAAGGTGAATAGGATTGTTTGCTAAACAATTGTCCAATTGGACGTAAGGGTTCGAGCCCCTTCAGTTCTGTTGCAGAGATAACAAGTTGGTATTGTTGTTAGGCTCATGTCCTAAATGTTAAGAGTTCGAATCTCTTCTCTGCCAATAATGACATCTATATTTTCCACACATTTAAAAGAGCTTTTTTTACGTGTATCCTATTTTTTTCTGTCTTGATTTTTAGCTATAATAGTGGCCTATGAATACAAAGAAAATATCTTACTGTGAATAACACATAGAGTTTTTTTAAAAGAGATAGAAATAATATATTTAAGCTTGCCAGAAGCATTATGAAATTTTTTATTAATAAGTGTGTGATCAGGTTTTCTAATATCTGCACCATGAGCAATATTAAATATTTACGCTTACCTACGCTCAGGTTTTTATCAATATGAAGCCCATCGTTGAGACATCTTCATAGGAATTTTAGTACTTAGCTGAATTCCCTTTCACTATTGACAAATCTCAGTAGTATGGCCCAATGTTGCCAATTGATTTTTAAGTTATGGTGAAGAGTACTCAAACCTTTCTTACTTACCCACGATGAATCAATTCTTTTCCTTTCTTTTAAACTGATCCACTATTACGTCTTTTTTTCTTTTTTTATTCATGACCCTTTTGTTTAAAGTTTTCACTGTCCAACAAGAAACCATGAGATGGTATACAGACAATAGAGAGAAAATATTATTAGGAACATTATTGATAGGAGGTGTAATAACACCACCAGATTTAGTATCGCAAGTAATGGTAGCTCTTGTAGTATTAGGGACAATAGAAACCGTAGTATTATTAGAGTCTATAAAATTAGGGTGATATAATAATAAAGAAGAAGAGAGAAATGATTAGAGAATCATTGCTGCGATTTCTCTTCTCTTCTGTATTATGAAAAAGGCATTCGTAGCTCAGTTTGGTAGAGCAGCTATCTTCTAAGTAGCATCGCGCGAGTTCGAATCTCGCCGAGTGTTTTTAAAATTAGATTCCTCTAAGAGAGAGATTTAAAATCTGTTCTTTAACAGATATATAAAAAAATGTATTATATCATATTCTTTTTGCCTTTAATGAGTGCAACAATAGCAGGTTTAGGTGGTAGATATGTAGGTGAAAAAGGGGCAGCCCAAATAACAACTACATTAATCATCCTAACTTCGTTGCTTTCATGATTTGCATTTTATGAAGTAGGGATCAATGGATCTCCTACTTATGTACCTATGTGAACTTGAATTGAATCTGGACCATTCTTAGTTGATTTTGGTCTACAATTTGATAGTGTTACTGTTACTATGTTAATCTTAGTTACTACAGTTTCCGCTTTAGTTCATTTGTATTCAACAGAATATATGAACGGTGATCCCCATTTACCTAGATTTATGTCTTACCTATCTTTATTTACATTTAACATGTTAATATTAGTTACAGCTGATAATTTTTTACAGTTGTTTATAGGATGAGAAGGTGTTGGTCTTTGTTCATACTTATTAATTAGTTTTTGATTCACTCGAATTGAAGCTAATAAATCTGCTATCCAAGCGATGGTTATGAACAGAGTTGGTGATGTATCATTAGCTATGGCTATGTTCATTATCTATATTTATTTTAAAAGTTTAGATTATGCTACAGTATTTGCCTTAGCTTCCGATGCTTCTTTCAACACTACTTTCCAATTTTGAAACATGGAAGTTAATGTTTTAACTTTAATTGGAATCTTATTATTAGGTGGAGCCGTTGGGAAATCTGCTCAATTAGGTTTACATACCTGATTACCTGAAGCTATGGAAGGGCCCACGCCCGTTTCCGCATTGATTCATGCAGCCACGATTATGACTAGTGTCACTCGCTAGAACTGTCGTCCAATAAAAACAAAATTTATTGGATTATTATTTCACTATATGCGGGAATCTCCTTATATTTATAATCGTTATTAAGAATTTTCTAGGTATAACGTGAAATTTATAAATTTGGACAATCCGCAGGAAACTTACAAAAAAAAATTATGAAAATAAAAAAACAAGGTTCCTCAGAGACTATATGTGAAACAACTTTCTGCTTTAAAGATTACATCCATCATTTGCCTCAGCATAAAAAAGATGTAAATGCAGAATTTTTAATTTATTTTATCGGTTTTTTTGAAGGAGATGGTTCTCTTTTAATCAACCACAAAAGACAAAGTGTTGAATTTACACTTCATCGGCATAGCAAAGATATTGCTTTTCTCCATAAACTTAGAACTACTTTAGGTTATGGTAAAATTTTCTCTGCTCACACTAGAGATTTATCTACCTTCTTTATTAGTAATCGTCAAAATTTACTTAGAATTATTCATCTTTTAAATGGGAATATATGTTCCAACCATCGACGTCAACAATTCAAACTATTTTTAAATGTTTACAATAAAAAATGAAATACTAAAATTCCTTTCAAAGACTATGGTCCTTCTGTAGGATTAAGAAATTCTTGATTATCTGGGTTTACAGATGCAGAAGGCTGTTTTAGGCTATCAATAAGAAAACAAAATGTTCAAATGATATATTCTATTACGCAAAAAGAAGAATATATTATAGAAGAGATAAAAAATCTCTTTGTCAAAAAACCTGGAACTAATATGAGATTCGATCCTTCTTGAGAAGGTTATGAATTTTATGTAGGTAATAGAAAAACCAGGGTAGAATTAATACGCTATTTTCAAAGATATCCACTGAAAACAAGAAAACGAATAGCGTTTTTAATTTGGCGCAATGCTCATAATTTGGTAGAAAAAGGTTCACATAAAACTGAACCTGGTATCAAAACATTGAAGAATTTGCAAGATAAAATAAACAAATAAGTTGAAGATAGAGTCCGAACTTATCAGGAATGATAAGAGTATATTATCTTAGGTGATAATATCAACATATTGGGTAACAGCCGGAGTATTCTTATTAATAAGATGTTCTCCTTTGTTGGAATATGCTCCAACAGCTTTAACAGTAATTACTATAATAGGTACTGTTACAGCATTTTTTGCCGCTAGTGTCGGTTTAGTACAAAATGATATTAAGAAAGTTATTGCTTATTCTACCTGTTCTCAATTAGGTTATATGGTTTTAGCTTGTGGTTTATCTAACTACGCAGTTAGTTTATTCCATTTATTAAATCACGGTTTTTTCAAAGCTTTATTATTTTTATCTGCAGGATCAGTGATTCATGCAATGAGAGACGAGCAAGATATGCGAAAACTTGGTGGTTTAGTTCATAGTACACCTTACACATATTCTATGATGTTAATAGGATCTTTATCTTTAATGGGATTCCCATTTTTGACAGGTTTTTATTCGAAAGATGCAATCTTAGAGTTAGCTTTTGCTAATTACTCTTTTGATGGTACTTTTGCACATTGATTAGGATCATTAGCAGCAGCATTTACAGCTTTCTATTCTTTAAGATTATTATATTTAACATTCTTATCGAATCCACATTCATCACAAAGTTCTTATCAAGACTCTCATGAAAGTCCTTGACAAATGACTGTTCCTTTATTTATCTTATCTATTGGAAGTATCTTTGTTGGGTATTTATTCCGAGACATGTATATTGGTTTAGGTTCAAGCTTTTTTGGTAACGCAATTTGAGTATTACCACAAAACTATTTAATGGTTGAAGCAGAATTCATAGAAGATACAATCATCAAATGAATTCCTGTAATTTTAAGTTTATTAGGAGCTTTCCTAGCAGTTTATTTATTACATGTTACACCTAATTTCTTAGTGAATGTAAAAGCATCTGCTTTTGGGAAATCTGTATATAAATTCTTGTCTAACAAATGACATTTCGGCTTCCTATATAACTATTATATAGCGAAACCTTCTTTAGAATTTGGACATGATGTTTCTTATAAAATTTTAGATAGAGGTTTAATCGAAATGATGGGACCAACTGGAATATCTTCAGGAATATCTAAATTAACAAGAAATTATTCATCTTTTGTAGCGACTGGTTTATTATATAACTCAACGCTATCTATACTAGTATGTACAACTTTATTTGCTATTTTATTCACAAATCCTGTGTTAATTGCCCAATGAGTTGATTTATTACTAATATTACCTATTTTTTGTGTTTTAATATTATCTTAATATAAAATTATCTCAATTTAACAAAATTTGATAACAATCCCCCTCTCCAATTGGAGAGGGGGATTTTGTTGGTTGATTTCTTGATTAGATTGTGCATCCTTTCCTTAAAGAAGAGAAGAAATGTAGAATGATTTGTCCCAATCATTTCTTCTTCTTCTTATTGAGAACGACACAATAATTGGTGGTTCTTCCGTGGGTACCCAATTTCCTTCCATTTATCCGCGCGGTTTTTTTGAAGGAGATGGTTCCTAATTTCAGCAAATAACACAGTATGGTTTTGCCATTCCTCTATTTGTTGCTGCAAATCTCGACTATATCTTACGATTTCCTTTGTTATACTACAGGAATCTACTTCCGTGACTCAAATTTGGAATAAAAATGAAAATATTTTTTCACTTTTTTCCATTTCTGAGATATCTCTAAGGAATTGGTTTCTTGGGGTATAAAGTGATTCTGAGATAAACAGTAAGGAAATGAAAAGGAAGGAAATAATCATAGGGGGTACCCTTACAGAAAGAAAAAAGGAACAAAATCCCCTCTCCGGTTGGAGAGGGGGTTTCAACTATTCTTGTCAAAATATCTAAATTCCAATAAATGCAGAAATTTAGACATAATTCGATTTTCATTTCTCATTTTGCGATTAAAGCTTCTTTTATACCATTGTTTTTATATGTGTTTTTATCACTTTATTGAGACATTGACTCATAATTGGAAGAAAAATGAAAATATTTTTTCACTTTTTACCATTTCTGAGATATCTCTAAGGAATTGGTTTCTGAGGGTAGAAAGTGATTCTGAGATAAACAGTAAGGAAATGAAAAGGAAGGAAATAATCATAGGGGGTACCCTTACAGAAAAAAAAGGAACAAAACCCCCTCTCCAATCGGAGAGGGGGCTAAACGACTAAACGATAAAAACCCCCTCTCCGATTGGAGAGGGGGATTTATGTTATGATATGTAAGATTCTCAAAAAGAGAGAACCTAAAAAAAAAATAAGTGTATAAAAATTAGTACAGTTAAGCTAACACTCACTGCCTATATAGCGGTGGTCTTCCGCCTTTTATAAAATAGCCTGGTAAAATATCTGGTTTCGAGCTTAAGATGCTTTCAGCTCTTATGCCAAAGATTCGTAGCTACTCTGCGATGCCACAATGAAGCGACAACAGATACACCAGAGGAATCTAGATAAGGGTCCTTGCGTACAATTTACCTAAATATTAAAGCTATTAACTTCCTATAGATTTAAAACCGATCTGTATTACTACGATCTGAACTCAAATCAAGTAGCCCTTTAATAGACGAACAGTCTAACCCTTGAAGAGTGCTGCCTCTTCAGGATGGGCCTATTCAACATCGCATTATGTTATTTTTATTTTATTTATTTGATAGACTGTGTTGCAATTTATATTTAAAACTTTCATGTATGTGAGGTTCCATTATTTCTTTCAAAGTTTCAAAATATTTCCTAGGTATATATAATCGATATTGACCTTTCCTTTGTTTATGAAAAGAAGGATAAACGTTATATTTAGTGATAAATAATTCTTTTAGAATTTTTAATTCATCTAAAGAAAAACTATCAGTACAAAAAATATATGCCGAAGTGTTTGATTTTAAAGATCCATCATCCATGAATCAATAAGCTAAACTTCGATCTGTAAAATAATCTTGAATATTTGAAGGAACTTTTTTTCTATTTTTTGAAGTATAGAATAGTTCTGCAAAATGATTCAACTCAGGGTTAACGACAGTATTAAAATATCATCTTTTATAACCTGAAGAATCCACACTTTTACGTGGAGGTGTTTTAACAATAAATTGAAAACAATCATGAAGGTGAAAAAGATAATCTTTGTGAATCTCTGATTGAATAAAGCGCAAACGTCATGTTTTACCATGTGTATATGTTTGGAGGCTTGCATCACCTAAGAGAACACCAATTAAAATATCACTTTTTTTATGTCATTCTGTCATTGTAAAATATTTAGCCACTAACATAATGTTAGGACAAAAAAATCTTCTTAATATCAAATATCTACGTTGTAGATATATTGCAAAACAAAGAGTTATTTTTGTTTTGTTAAGAAGCTATTAATCGCTTAATAGATCAGACTATATCATATCCCACGAAATTGTGGGCCTCGGCGTGTAGTCGTTGAGGGGTCATTCATATTCGATTGAATATGGAGAGGACTTCCCTGCTGATTGTCCGCACCTCTTAATGTTTCTTAGTTTTAAACCAAGCAAAGAGGATACATCGGATATTCCAGCATATAGCCAAGTACTGTCGATTGACTTTACAATCAATCCGCCCCGAAATTGAGGTGGCAAACCTTCTCATCGATAAGAACTCTAAGAGAAGATTACACTGTTATCCCTACAGTAACTTAATTTATGATCGCTTACTATTCAATGAAAAATAAGCGGGTCACTAAAACCGACACTTAGTCCCTGATCGTCCCATCGGACTTTCAGTCAAGCCAACTTATGCTTTTCTACTTCTTTCCCAGTTCCTGGCTGAGATTAGTTGACCTCTTGCAATCCTTTGTTATTTTTTAAAAGGAAAACGCCCCATTTAAACTGTCTCATAAACATGTTTCTTTTCTTATCTTCCAGATAGAAGAAAATTAGTTCTATTTTCTCAATCAAATTGGTTTTTTCAACGGTCGCTTCATAATTCCTTGTGAGAATTATATCATAAGCAAGCACCAATTAGACTATATAGAAAGGATAATAGAACAATATTTATTAACAGTAAAGCTTGGTAGGGTCTTTTCGTCTTATAGGAAGAAGGTAGTATCTTCACTACCATTCCAATTTCACTAACTAGATTATTGAGACAATGAGAACATGGTTAATCCTTTCATACTATCCTACAATTAATAGGCAATTGATTACGCTACCTTAATACGGTTATAGTTCATTTGTGTTGGAAAATTTCTTTGAAATATTTCACGCTATTTTTCTCAAAATAGATCGGACTTTATCTTAAATTTTTTCTCTCCATTTATTTAGATCTTTTTTTAATTTTTCTATTTGTGTTTTTCCATCTTTTCCCCGTTTCGTTAAATGTAGCCCGCGATCTATTACCCCGCTTGCTTTTTTTCATTTTATATATACGATTCGTTTTCTTGATTTCAAAGAGTGTTTGTCTATATATTTCATTAATCTTTTTCTCGGTTCTTTACCTGAAAAGCTTAATTTTATCACTGATCTATCTAAATAAATATTCTTTTTTAATTTGAAAAGGTCTTTTATCTGAAGAATAATATCTCCATCTAAAATTTTTTGAGTTATTTCAAATACTAATTTTATATTTTCATTAGGATCTTTTTCAAATTTTATTATAAAACAACCTTCAGCATCAATAAATCCGCTTAATCAACCATCATTTAAATTAGGTTTACTTTTGATACTATAAGAAGAGTCAAAAAAGAGATTAAAACGAGTTAATGTGTGAGTAGTACAAATTCTATTTTTGAAAATGGATTCTAAAATAGAAAGATGTTCTAACTTGGTTACAGTAAAACGAGATTCGTTTGGACGGGATTTGGAAGTCGTAACTTTACCAAAACCTAACTGTGTTTTTATTTTATAAAGAATTTGAATATCAGCAGTATGCTGAGTAAGATCAAATCTGTGTTGAGAAATATTTCAACAACCATCACCTTCAGAAAAACCAACAAATCAATCTAAAAAAGGAGCTTTGTTGTTGTTTTTATTCATGTGATTTAAAAATTTTTCCACGTAAAGTCTCTGAGGATCCTTCTATTGAGATAGAAGTTTCCTGCTGATTGCCTAAATTTTCATATTATGACTGCCATTTAAGATGACGAGCATCTTATGACGAGTAATGAAAATATAAAGGGGTTCCAGCATACAGTGGAATTTTATTGCTACAATTCTCTAAGAAAATTGAGCAGCGGCAACTCGCTTACCGCAGCCATTTAGCCGTCGTTATATTTACCTCGTGAAAGGTAAAATTTCAGATACGACCATTGGGCAGGATTCACTTCCAATACTTCCAATTTCTTGTTGGCTGAAAGCTGTGTTTTTGTTAAACAGTCCTGTTCTCTGATTTTATGCTCTTTAGCACTTGCCTCCAATACCTCAAAGAGGTAAGGAGATACTCTAAAAGTGTAAAGTCATCTTCTTGCGAACGTACGATGACATTTTGTCGAGTTCCTTAATAATCCTTCAGTTATCGCCTTAGTATTCTCTACTTTCTCACTTGTGTCAGATTTAGTACAATGTTATGAAACTTAATATAAGTTTCAATTTTTCTATCTTATTTCTAGCTTCCAATAATTCTAAAGAGTTAGAACCATATGAAAGGTCGGAATAGAAAACCCATCATCTCCGGCATCAGCCTACGATTTAGGGATTGAGTTACCCAACAATGTTTTTCAGTGTGTTGGAAACCTTGAGATTTCGGCGGATCCGACTTGCGGATCTTATAGTTACTCATATTTGCATTGTCACTCTTATGCTTATTCTTTCCAGAAATTTGAACGCTATAAGATGTTCAGCTACCTCCATATCTAATAGATATGGCTAGAAGCTTCGGTAATATATTTAGCCACCTTAATTTTCGGCGCCGCTTGACATATTCTAATGAGCTATTACGCACTCTTTAAAAGATAGCTGCTTCCAAGCTTACTTCTTAGTTGTCTTCGTCAAACGACCGTCCTTTAACACTTAATATATTTTAATGACCTTAGCTATCTATCTGGGTTCTTTCCCTCTCGCCCATAAACCTTATCGCCCATGGACTGACTATCTGCTCTATTTTTCTTGTTATTCGTCAGTTTGATAAAACAGGGTACCATTTTTAAGAGGCCCACTGCTTTTTCAGAGCTTTACCAACAAGAAAGCATAACAGATGCAATACTTAAATATTTTTCGCTGAAAACTAGCTATTTCTAAGTTCGGTAGGCATTTCACCACTTGCCTCAACTCATCCTAACATTTTGCTACATATACAGGTTCGTTCCTCCAGACTTTATTTCTAAAGCTTTCAAACTGGCCAAGGCAAGCTCACTTAGTTTCTAGTCTTCCATGTTAGACTTTGCGCACTTTTAATACTCTCTTTCGATTTGTCTACTCTTATTCGATTAAACTTGCCTAACATGAAATCTGGCAAACTCATTATACAAAAGGAACTTTCTCATCCGCCTCTCGGCTTAGACTCGAAATGCTTGTTTGTATTGGATTTCAGGGTCTATTTCACTATTGCTTCGCAACTCTTTTTCAAATTTCCCTCACGGTACTTTTTCACTATCGATCTATTTTAGTATTTAGCCTTCTCATTATTGATATGAGGTTTTCAAACCGAAGGTTCTACTTTTTTCTCTTGTTTTATTAAGTTACAGGACTCTTACCTTCTTTGGATTTCACTCTTTTACTTTCAAGATTTTGGCTTTTCGAATTTCACTCACCGTTACTTTCCGAATCTCTTTTGATTTCTTTTCCTTCTATTACTAAGATGTTTCAGTTCATAGAGTTTTGTTCGGAGTTTTTGAAGTTTTCTTCAAGCTAATAAATTAGCTACTCCTAAAGGTTATGTTAAGTTCAACGTATCTCTTCTTAACTTTTCATTTGTTCAATGACCTCTTTTTCTAAAATAGTCTATTCGTCCATTCAATACATTTTTCTTACTTATTTTTGGTATATCATTTTTCACATCTTAGGTTTGATCCTTTAGTCGATAAATTTTTTATCACTAGATATGTTGCCTAGTTGGTTTGATTCCTTGTTCTCTCTTTCTTTCGAACTTTGGACCAACCATTGCAGCCATATGAGTATAGGATTTGAACCTATATTTACTCAGTCAAATTGAGGGGTCTTGCCGATTAGACGAACTCATAATTTTTCTATATTATTAAGAAAGAGAAGGAATCTGTTATTAGATTCCCCCAATTCCTTCTCTTCTTATAATTATAGCCCTTTTAGGATTTAAATTTACGACAGTATAATTCAAACTTGCTAGCATCTTTACCGCCGGCTAACTTAGTTTCTACTGGACGTATTAATATCGCTGATCATCTCTGATCTTTTGCTGCATCTGTTTTCTCTTTTCCGATTATAAAACTGTTTTTACATTTAGGCGGGAAAATATATATATCTGTAGGGTAATCTACTGTTATTTTCTCTCCTATTTGTACTCTTATATTAGGGTTCTTGATTACAAAAAGATCTTTTTCTCCTTTTGCTATTCTTATTTTCCCCTTTTTTATAGTATGCCGAGCGGCCTTTAATGTTTTGGCTCACCCTAAGGCATATACTACCGTTTCTAATCTGTGATCTAAGATATTTATCAAGTTTGGTGCACAACTATCTGCTGGTTTATTTGTTGTTACTATCTTTCGTAATTTCTTCTCAGATAATAAATACTTCGACTTGAAATATTGCTTAGCTCAAAATTGAGATGCTCATTCTTTTGATATTGACGTTTGTTTTCCTAGGTTTCCTTCCATACCTTTAAGGTTTCTTCGAGGTGATGGTATCTTCCCTAGTTTTTGATACTTATTCATTTTTTATATGTTCCTAAATTTCTATAAGAAACCAGGTTATTTATAGTTTTGCAGGTTTGGAGGGATTCGAACCCCCATTAGTTATTTTGAAGACAACGGTACTGCCCTTGTACTACAAACCCTCGTTTTTATATATTTTTAAGCTTCTATCGATAGATGTTGCAGTCAGCCGGACTGGACTACGTTACACTTTCCATAGGGATACCGGTGCCTCTTGGCCCCGGATAACTTCGTGTTCACATTGGGGTGCTCACACTTCGTAGTTTTTAAATCTTATTTCATAGTTCTACAACAATTCTGAGATTATTATTAAAACTCTTCATTGGGATACCGGTGCCAGTTGGCCCCGGATAACTCCGTGTTCACACTGGCGTGCTCACACTTCGTAGTTTTTGAATCTTATTTTATAGCTTTATCATAATTCTGATATTATATTAAAATCCTTCATTGGGATACCGGTGCCGATT